>Ga0193955_1000553_pt1 | contig 20419 bp, 24 predicted proteins | sample BB_6_MG_FD_140343 | JGI IMG/M metagenome (GOLD analysis project Ga0193955, IMG submission 140343) | Microbial mat bacterial communities from the Broadkill River, Lewes, Delaware, United States - BB_6_MG | ecosystem: Environmental > Aquatic > Freshwater > River > Microbial mats | place: USA... | reverse complement strand
CTCAATGTAGAGGCGATAAAAGGCACTTATGATGTATCTGCTATCAGCTTTGGTATGTATCCACTGATCCGTGATAACTATGCACTGCTTCGCACAGCTGTGAGTTTCGGTGAGGGGTATGGACCCAAACTTATCCGTCGCAAAGAGAAGAGACTCAAGCGAAACTTCAAGGTGGCTCTCTCTGGAAAGTACACAACAAACGCTATGCTCTTTCGTATCTACTATCCAGAAGCGAGACCTGTCTATATGGACTTTTTGGAGATAGAGCAGGCTGTCGTATCTGGTGCAGTAGATGCGGGTGTACTCATCCACGAGTCGATACTAGACTATGATAAGAGCCTAGAGGTAGAAAAAGAGATATGGGATATATGGGTAGAGTTAGCTGGCGAGGGCTTGCCTCTACCTCTAGGTGGTATGGCAGTTCGTCGCTCTCTCCCTCTCAACCGTGCCATAGATATAGAAAATATCCTCATAGATGGTGTCAAGGTAGCCAATGATAGGAAAGATGAGTTATGTACTAAACTAGAAGCCGACGCTCTCGTGCGTATCTCCGATAAGATGCTCACCAAATATCTCGATATGTACGCCTCCGATGAGTCTGTAGAACTCAGCCCACTCCAGCTCAAAGCCCTTGATAGACTCTATGAGATAGGATTTGAACATGGTTTATGGGAAGTAGCTATAAAGACAGAGGATTATCTCTTGCCGAGGGAGTATGAGGGGTTGAGGAATAGTTAGAAGAGATATTATATAAAAAGAAAAGCTTTGCTTTGCTAAAATAGTTTACAGTAGATTTAACCCGAACTATGTCATAGGAAAAGGAGATTAAGATGCAAGTTAGTTACCAACTAAATACAGCACAATTAGATATAGATTTTATTGACTCCGTCAAACTTCTTTTTGGAGATAAAAAGATAGATATTGTGATTAGGGATGAGCTAAGTACTCATTCAGATAGAAGTAAAGTACCAAATCTAGAAACTCTCAATGCTATGAGAGAAGTAGAAGAAAAACAAACTCATAAAGTCACACTTGATCAACTAAAAGAAGAAGCCAAGCAATGCTTGAATTAGAGAGAACTAAAGCATTCAAAAAAGATATACTCAAACAAAAATTTACAAATCAACACTATAGTAAATATATCCAATATCTTGAATATCTCCTATCTAATCAGTCATTGCCTACTGAGTCAAGAGACCACCAACTCTCTGGAGAGTGGAGTGGTTATAGAGAATTTCACATCAGCGGAGATTTGCTACTTATATATAAAATTGAAAATGGGGTTTTATATTTAGTTAGAATTGGTTCTCATTCACAGTTGTTTGATTAGCTCAGTGACTATATAAATAATACTAGGATACCAATGCACACAAAAACCATAGATTTCTCTCGCTACTCCAGTATCAAAGTTGGACAACCCACAGAGGTACTTGTTTCAATAGCTAAGTCATGTACTTATATAATTTCAGAAAAAAGTATATCTTTTTCTGAAAAAATAAACTAGGATTGATGATGAAATCAGTTGAATCTAAAGTACTTTCACGGATATATGGAAATGGAAGAGGGTATGTATTTTCATCAAGTGATTTTATTGATAATTTTTCAATCAATAACATAGATAAAGCATTATCCTCTTTAGTTAAAAAAGGGAAGATTAGGCGTGTCGCAAGAGGGATATATGATTATCCAAAGTATAGCGAGCTACTCAAAAAAGAACTCAATCCTGATATAGAACAGGTTGCTCGTGCATATGCTAGAAAATTTAATTGGGTGATAGAGATCTGTGGAGAGACGGCTTTAAACATTTTAGGTCTATCTACACAAGTAGTTGGTAGATATATCTATCTCAGTAATGGTCCAAGCAAAAGTTATCAGTTAGAAAATGGCATGATAATAGAGTTTAAAAAATCATCACTAAAAAATATAGGTTTCAAATATAAAGAGAGCTCTTTAATCGTACAAGCATTAAAAAGTTTAGGTAAAGATAGAGTTGATGAAGAGATCATTGAATCAATTAGACGACAAATAGAGCCTAATAACTACTCCAAAATCTTAAAAGATACAGACTCTTCTACTGTATGGATATATGAAACTATCAAAAAAATATGTAAGGTTAATGTAGATGAATAAGGTAGCAGAGCTTTCGATAGATGAGAGGAGTGAACTATTTAAAGAAACGGCAACTCTAATGAATACTACCAATGCTATTGTAGAAAAAGACTTTTGGGTAGTGTGGACACTTGATAAACTTTTTAGTGATGATAGAGTCAATAAAATTTTGATGTTTAAAGGTGGTACTAGTTTATCAAAAGTATTCAATCTTATCGGTAGATTTTCTGAAGATATAGATTTGATACTTGATTGGAGAGAAGTTACTCTTGATAATCCACTTCAAGCTCAAGCATCAAAAAACAAACAAGTTAAATTTAATGATCAGATAAATGAAAATGCAAAAATTTATATCAAAGAGAAATTGCTACCAATCATATCTGAAATACTCTCTCCTCAATGCTATTGCGAGTTTAATCTAGATGATAAGGGCAACTATTTTGTAAATATAAAGTATCCATCGGCTTTCAGTGATCAAGCTATAAGACCAAAAATACTTTTAGAGATAGGACCTTTGGCATCTTGGCTACCATCAGCTACATTTGAGATAACTTCTTTTGTTGCGATAGAGTTTCCTCACCTATTTAGACAGTCGAAGTGCAGTGTCAATGCAGTAGTAGCAAAAAGAACATTTTGGGAGAAGGCTACTATATTGCATCAAGAAGCAAATAGGGGTGAAGAGAAAAAAATACCTCTTCGACACTCAAGACACTACTATGATTTGGCAAAAATGGCTCAATCCGTTGTCAAGGATGAAGCACTGAATGATTTACAACTTTTAGAAGATGTGGTAGTATTTAAACAAAAATTTTATATGAGTGCTTGGGCGATGTATGACGAAGCAAGAGTTGGTACTTTTAAATTATTACCTCCTGAGTTTAGGTACAAAGAGCTTGACGCAGATTATGACTCAATGAAAAGTATGATATTTGATAAATATCTTACTTTTGATCAAATTATTGCTATTTTAAGAGAACTAGAGGATGAAATAAATACTTTAGATAATATGGCAAAGGAGACAAAGTAATGCACACAAAAAACATAGATTTCTCCCGCTACTCCAGTATCAAAGTTGGACAACCCACAGAAGTCCTCATCCTAGAAAAAGGGGATACTATTCCCACGGATAGATACCTTATAGGGGGAGCGAATAATCTGCTTGTTTCCCCTACGCCACCGCCTTTGATGATGTTGGGCAAGGATTTTGCTACTATTGAGCTGGATGGAGAGTTGCTTACTATAGGTGCATCTATGCCTACGGGGCGGATTGTCTCTTTTGCTCGCAAAAATAATCTCTGCGGATTTGAGTTTTTTGCGAAGCTCCCTGGGATGCTTGGGGGGATGTTGGCTATGAATGCTGGGGTGAAGTCTTATGAGATATTTAACATCCTTGATAGTATAGAGATAGATGGAGAGTGGATAGCCAAAGAGGATATAGAGTATGGCTATCGTTTTGCTCATTTGGCTGGTATAGCTACGGCAGCTCGCTTTAGGGTAGAGCAGGGCTTTAGTCAGGAACTGCTTGATGATTTGGTTGCTTTGCGTAGTAACCAACCCAAAGATCCAAGTGCTGGTTCAGCCTTTAAAAATCCAGAGGGTGATGCAGCAGGTAGACTTATAGAGGCTGTAGGACTCAAAGGTATGAGAAGAGGTGATATGGCGTGGAGTCAAGTCCATGCAAATTTTCTTGTGAATTTAGGAAGTGGCTCATTTGAAGATGCCCTCTATCTCATAGAGTTAGCAAAAGAGAGAGTTTATGGAGAATTTGGTATTAGGCTCCAAGAAGAGATCAAAATATTATGAAATTAACTCTAAATTAACACTTAATAGACGATAATATATTATCAAAAATATAAGGAAAAAATATGAAAAAATTACTACTAGCACTCGTAGCTATAGGTACTATGATGACGATGGCTCAAGCTGAGATGAAGTGTGAAGCAGGGAAATGTGGAGCGGCTATGAAGGGTATGGCGAAAAATGATGCAGAGCCTAAAAAGATGGCAAAGCCATTTCAATCTGTAAGTAAAGGTGAAGCGACTCTCCTCCAAGAGGGAAAAGCAAAAGCATTTTGTCCTGAGTGTGGTATGACTCTCCCAATGTTCTATAAAACTAATCATGCTGCAACAGTAGATGGAAAAGTTAAGCAGTATTGTTCTATACATTGTGTAGTGGAAGATACAAAAAAAGGTTCTAAATTAACAGATATCAAAGTAGTAGATGTCAATAGCTTGAAGTTTATTGATGCATCTAAAGCATTTTATGTCGTTGGTAGTAGTAAAAAAGGTACTATGAGCATGGTGAGCAAGTATGCATTTGCTTCAAAAGTAAATGCTGATGCCTTTGCAAAAGAGAATGGTGGTGAGGTAGTTGATTATGCTGCTGCATATAAAGCTGCTGAGAGTGAATTTGCCAAAGACAGTGCAATGGTCACTAAAAAACAAGAGATGATGACAAAAAAAGGTGAGATGATTTATGGCAAAATGTGTCAAAAAACTGAAGAGAAATTTGCTACTGTAGCAGATGCAAAATCTTTTATCGTTGCTAATAAACTTTGTAAAGGTGTAGAGGGTACAAAACTACAAGCTGTTGGACTCTATCTCAAAAATAGATAAGTTGAGATACAGTTAGGGATAATACTATGTGAGGGGTACAACTCTTCACATAGTAACTTCTATTTTATACAATTACACATATAAACTTTTCAAAAATAAATCACAATTTTACATCTTTACAGTACAATTTATGAGTTAAACTCGAAATTCTACGAGATAATTCGAATTAAATAAAAAGGATATAGTAAAATGAAGCATATAATAATATTATTATTTTTAGCATATACACTTATAGCTAATGAAGCCAGTCTCAACAAAATTATCAAACTCTCTAACAAAGGAGAAAAGATAGTTTCAACGCTTTGTCAAGCAGATAAGTTACCACCTGCTACAGGAACTATAGAGCAACTTATGGACAATATCAAAACCTCTCAAGCCTGTCCTCCTCTATCTAAAAGCAAATTAGAAGCAGTTGCCTATTTCGTTAGTAATGGGAGTATGAAAGTCACACAAAACCATCTCCATGTTCCTACAAAAGCGAAATGTCCTGTCTGTGGTATGTTTGTAAGTAAATATCCCAAGTGGGCTGCTAGTATAACACTTGATGAGAAGATATACTATTTTGATGGGGTGAAGGATATGATGAAATATTATATCTTTGATGGGGATTTCCCTTATGACCGTAAGAGTATCACAGAGATAATGGTTAGTGACTACTATACACTCGAAGCGATACCAGCAAAAGCAGCATTTTATGTGAATGACTCTGATATCTTTGGTCCTATGGGACGAGAGTTGATACCGTTTAAAAGTGAGAGTAGTGCAAAAGCATTTATGCGGGATCACAATGGTAAGGGGTTAGTCAAATTTGATGAGATTACGGATAAGATGGTTATGAGGCTTGATGGGATAGAGATAGAGTAGTGTTAGGAAGATTTTATATGTTGTTTTCGCTCTTGATGATTTCTGTTGTAGTAGTGGGTCTGCACTATATCTATAGTTTCAGTGAGACACAAAGAGAGTTAGAATATACAGATAGTCTACTCTCATTGAGAGGCATGAGTGAACCCTCACTAAGTGTGGCATATTATGAGAGTAGACTTTTGACAGAGAAACACTCAGATAACCCCTCCTATCCATCAATGCAAACTATAGATAAGAGAGAATATATATATGCGAAATAGTGCTTTTTTATCTTTTCTGACTCTTTTGCTTTTTAAACAAAAGAGCAAACATATAGGGGCTATACTAATCTCTATAATTATCATATTTTTGTTGAGTTCTGTACTCTTCATCTCATCTTCACTCCAAGAGAGTCTCCAAGAGAGTCTCAAGCAACAACCTGATTTTGTTGTAAGTCGCTTCGAAGCAGGGCGTGCGGTTAATACGCCTATAGAGTGGATGGATAAGATCATAGAGATAGATGGTGTCACCTCTGTAACACCGCGGATATATGGTCGTTATTTCTATGCAGCAAATCAGGAGAGTTTTTTGCTCATAGGTGTTGATTTTTTTGATGAACAGAGTAGTAAAGCACTTAAAGAGCTCTCATCAACTCTCGACTTAAAGAGTTTTTTGGAGACACCTAGTATGTTAGTAGGTCAAGGGGTAGGAGAGTTTATGCAAAATCACTACTATCGTGATACTTTCTCTTTTAAATTACCTAATGGAACATTTAAAAAAGTTACTATCGCAACAGTGCTGCCAAGCAGTACAAACCTTATAGCCAATGATATGATAGTGATGCCTATAGAGTTAGCTAGAGAGATATTTGGACTGGCTGATGAGGTCGTCACTGATATAGCTTTCAATGTACCTAATGATGCTGAATGGGATAATATATTAGCAAAGATTCATCTCCTTTTTTATGATGTGCGTGTCATAGACAAGAGAGAAGTGAGTAAGGCATATAGGACACTCTATAACTACAAAGGTGGTCTCTTTCTCATACTGTATCTCGTAACCATCATTACTTTTATGCTTATACTCTATCAACGCTACTCTATGGTCTACTCTGCAGAAAAGAGAGAGATAGGTATATTGCGTGCCATAGGATGGAGTATCAAAGATATACTCAAGCTCAAATTTTATGAGACGCTCATAGTCGTAGTTAGTTCATTTGTCTTGGGCGTAGTTCTCGCGTATACTTATGTTTTTATCTTAGATGCACCACTGCTTCAAAATATATTTTTAGGAAGTGCTAATTTGGCAAATAGTGTAGAGTTTATACCTACAGTGAAGTTTGGAACATTAGGCTCTATTTTTCTCTTTTTCGCTGTACCATTCTTCGCTGCTGTGCTTATCCCTGTGTGGAAGATAGCAGTAACCCCACCAAAAGAGGCGATGCTGTGATAACTATAGAAAACATAAATAAAATATATAATGAAAAAACAGACAACCCTTTTCACGCTCTTAAAAATATTAATCTAAAAATAGCCAAAGGTGAGTCTGTGATCCTCTCAGGCGTGAGTGGCAGTGGTAAGTCTACACTACTTGCTATCATAGCCTCCTTGGACAAACCTAGCTCAGGAAAAGTCATAGTTGATAAAGAGCTTGTTAGTAAACTGCCTGATCTTCATGCCTCTGCTTACCGTGCGAAAAGTATAGGCTTTATTTTTCAACACTTCAACCTACTGGAGTCTTTAAGCGTCACAGAGAATGTCATAGCACCACTTATACCAAGTGGTTTGTCGATGAGAGAGATAGAAGATAGAGCCAATCAAAGTATGCAAACTGCAGGTATATCTCATAAAGCCACACAGACTATTCGTGAACTTTCAGGTGGTGAAAAACAGAGGTGTGCCATAGCGAGAGCATTGGTCACAGATCCTAAGCTTATCATCTGTGATGAACCTACCGCAAACTTAGATAGAGATAACTCACTGAAATTTATAGAGATACTTACTAGACTAAATGAGTTGGGCAAAACGATCATCGTAGCGACACATGATCCACTTTTCGACTCTCTACCTTTTGACAGTAGAGTTGTAAAGATGGAGGATGGGGTGATAGTAGGATGAATGAAGTCCTCCTCAGTAACGAGGTAATAGTCTACTTATTAAGCGAAGCACTGCTCTATCTCCTCCTATTTCTTGCCTTTATGATTACTCCTATGCTTATTAAGAGATGGAACTTTGATGCTTTTACAAGTGAACAGTTTACCCTAGAGAAGCGTTCCTATCTTGTGATGACTATTATATGGTTTGCATTGATACTTAAGATACTTTTATTGCCTTATTTTGTCTATACTATAGATAGACTCTCAGATATAGTTCCAGGAGCTATGTGTGCAGCAGGCATCATCAAAGCCAACTCCTATGGCAATCCACTCCTAACACTCAAAATCACTATCATCTTTCTAGGTGCCTTATGGATGACACTTAACCGTCTTGATCTTCAAGCAAAAGAGTACCCTTATACTCAGCAAAAACTATGGTTTTTTATCTCCATTTTTGTACTTTTAAGTGTAGAGTTTGGTTTGGATATTCTCTATTTTACACATATTGAGACTACTAATCCTGTCACCTGTTGTTCTGTCATATTTGGTCAAACTGCTGGAATGAACGACTTACCTTTTGGATTGGATATACATAAGTTATTGATACTCTTTTATCTACTCTACGCATTGATTGTATGTATGACTTTTATGGAGGTTGCTATAGGAGTATTTCTCTCTAGTACGCTATTTTTATATATCGCTTACTATAGTGTTGTCTATTTCTACGGAACTTATATCTATGAGTTACCTACCCATAAATGCCCTTTCTGTATGTTGCAGAGTGATTATTATTTTGTAGGGTATTTTGTCTGGGGATTGTTATCGGTGGGGATTTTCTTTAGTGTGAATTATGCTTTTGGAAAAAGTATTTTTGCCAAGGAGTTTTTGTTATCCAAAAAGTTATCTCTATTTCTGTTAACACTTTTTATTTTGCTATGTAGCCTCTATGTAGCTATTTATTATCTAAAAAATGGAGTTTTGTTATGAAAAAGTTTTTAGTCTCTCTTGTGAGCATCATTGTAGGTGGGGCAGTTGTCATGCTCCTATTTATTTCATTAGCCAATCAAAAAGGTCCAAAATTTATCCAGCGAGGTAATACAGAGCATAAACCTCTCACAATCAAAGCCAAAGAGTATCAATGCTCTGAGTGTAATATGGTCGTAGAGGATTTGGACTATCTAGCAGAAGTAGTGAGAGAGGATGGCGTGACTTACTTTTTTGATGATATTGGTTGTGTGGTAGTTTGGCTAGAGACACATAGCTCACCTAAGCAAACTCTTCTGACCAAGACTATAGATACGCACGCGTGGATAGATGCCACAAAAGCTTGGTATACAAGAGTAGCAAACTCCCCTATGGGATATGGTTTTGCAGCGTATGAAAAAAGGGCAGATGGTTTGATACCTTATGATGAGATGAGAATACTCATGCTCCAAGGCAAAAATCTGCATGATCCTTTTGTAAAGAAGAGTTTGTTAGAGAAAAGATAGATTGTTTTAGAGCTAACAAACCCTTGATATAAGGGTTTGTTGGAGGTTATTAGATGAAGTTTACATCATACCTGGCATACCGCCCATTCCACCCATGTCTGGCATCGCTGGAGGAGCTGTTGGAGCTTCTTTGATATCACTTACTGTAGCCTCTGTAGTGAGAAGGAGACTCGCTACAGAAGTAGCGTTTAGCAGTGCTACTCTCCCTACTTTTAGCGGATCTATAATACCTGCTTCAAGCATATCGACATACTCACCAGTTGCAGCATTGAATCCTAGGTTTGCATCATCACTATTTGCTATTTTGTCTGCTACTACACCAGCATCAAAACCAGCATTTGCAGCGATCTGTTTCATCGGTGCAGATATAGCACGGAGGATGATCTCAGCACCCACTTTTTCATCATCTATTAGATCAAGAGAAACTCTTTGGCTTGCTTTGACTAGTGCAGCACCACCACCGATGACGATACCCTCATCAACAGCAGCTTTTGTAGCAGATAGAGCATCATCAACACGATCTTTTTTCTCTTTCATCTCTGTTTCTGTAGCTGCACCTACTTTGATAACAGCAACACCACCGCTAAGTTTAGCAAGTCGCTCTTGGAGTTTTTCTTTGTCATATTCACTTGTTGTGCTTTCAATCTGTGTCTTGATCTCTGCAACTCTAGCTGTTACTGCTGCTTGGTCACCTTTGCCATCTACAATCACGGTATTATCTTTATCTATAACGATTCTAGAAGCCTGTCCTAGATCAGCTAGTGTAGCTTTATCGAGTGTAAGACCAAGCTCTTCAGTTACAAGTGTAGCACCTGTAAGGATAGCAATATCCTGAAGCATAGCTTTCTTTCTATCACCAAACCCAGGTGCTTTGACTGCTGCGATATTCAAAACACCCTTGAGTCTGTTGAGTACGAGAGTAGCTAATGCTTCACCCTCTAAGTCATCAGCGATGATGAGAAGTGGTCTCCCTGATTGTTGGATTTGTTCTAAGATAGGTACTAAATCTTTGAGTGAAGTGATCTTGCCATCTGTGAGCAACAAAAGTGGTGCTTCTAGTTCACAAGTCATCTTTTCACTATTTGTTACAAAGTATGGACTGAGATATCCTCTATCAAACTGCATACCCTCTACAACTTCAAGATCATCTTGGATACCCTTTGCTTCTTCGACAGTAATAACACCATCTTTGCCTACTTTTTCCATCGCTTCAGCTATCAGATTACCAATAGCTATATCAGAGTTAGCAGAGATTGTTGCTACTTGAGCTATCTCTTTTTTGTCACTGACATTTTTTGCCATTGCTTTGAGTTCTTCGATGATGGCAGCAGTTGCTTTGTCCATACCTCTTTTTACTTCGATAGGGTTAGCACCAGCAGTGATATTTCGTAAACCCTCTTTGAAGATTGCATGTGCAAGTACTGTAGCAGTAGTAGTACCGTCACCAGCTTCCTCAGCAGTGTTACTTGCTACCTCTTTGACGAGTTGTACACCCATATTTTCTAGAGTATTTTCTAGCTCTATCTCACGAGCAACACTTACACCATCTTTTGTGATGTGTGGTGCACCATAGCTTTTTTGTATCAGTACATTTCGACCTCTAGGTCCCATTGTTACTTTAACTGCATCAGCTAGTTTGCGTACACCCTCATATAATCCGTTTCTTGCTTTATCTGAAAAAAATATCTCTTTAGCCATAGTTTATTCCTTTATATATTATATTTTTAAAATTATTGTAAAATACCCAAAATATCATCACTTGTAAGTATCAAAAGTTCTTGATTATCTAAAGTGATTTCAGTTCCACCATATTTGCCAAATACAACAGTGTCACCCTCACTGATACCTTCATCAGCAGCATCTGGTCCAACTGCGATAACTTTACCTTGTTGTGGTTTCTCTTTTGCACTTCCTGGAATAATGATACCTGAAGCAGTTGTTGTTACTTCCTCTGCTCTTTGTATAAGTACTCTATTTGCCAATGGTTTAAAAGCCATATTTATCTCCTTAAGATTTTATCTGTTAAATTATTGCGGTATTGTATTGATTTTTTTCGAATATGTCAAGAACTTATTGTGATTTTATAAAGAAGTGTGAGTCTATATGACTAAGAATTAATAAAAATAGATTTTTTTCAATATACTCTTGACAAATAAGGATTTTTTTGATAAAATTCCGTCTCTTCAAAATAAGTGGCAAGGTAGCTCAGTTGGTTAGAGCGCTGCTCTCATAAGGCGGAGGTCGGGGATTCGAGTTCCCCTCTTGCTACCACTTTATTTTCAATCACAAATTTTTTCACAATTAATATTTTCTACTTATCTTTTTTATGATATTATTGCATATCAATTTCAATAATATAAAGAGTTTTATGATGAACAGAAGTATGTTTGCAAAAGTACCCATCATCGTAATACTTTTCAGCCACTCTCTAGTAATGTCGAATACTACTTTAGAGAGTTCTCAACTCAATAGTATAGATAATGATGAATCAATGATGCTAGGTCTTATAGCTAAAGAGAAGCGTAGATTAAAAATACAAAAAGAGCGAGAGGCAAAAAAACTAGAGTTTATTAAGATGCGTGAAGAGTTAGTACGGCTCAAGGCACTGAGAGAAAGTCTAGCGAACTCTTATGAGAAAGAGAGAGCCATAGCTATGGCTCAACAAAAAGCTGAAGATGCTCGTCGCCTTAAATCAAAAATGAAGAAACTCAAGGAAGAAAAACTTAAAAAGGAACAACAAAGATTCGCTTTAGAAAAAGCAAAGCGAAATCGTATCGTTGCTAAGATTGATTTATCAGATCAGCAGATGAAAGTTTATAAAGGTGAAAAAAAACTGTATAATTGGACTGTATCTACAGCAAGAAGTGGATATATAACCCCAAAGGGTAGTTATAAACCATACTATTTACATAAGATGCATTATTCTAAAAAATATCATAATTCACCTATGCCCCACTCGATTTTTTTCAAAGGTGGTTATGCTATACATGGGACAAAATCTATTGGTAGGTTAGGGAGAAGAGCTTCGCATGGATGTGTAAGACTTCATCCAGATAATGCAAAAAAGCTTTATGCTTTGGTGCAAAAGTATGGCAAAAAAAATACTTTTATAGAGATTATTGATTAATTTCACAAAATAAATTATAAGGAATATAAAATGTTACTAAAACAGATGTATATAGAACTGATGATACAAAAGAGTAGGAGGTTATTTTGAAAAAGGCACTTATTCTTATTTTTATTATTATTGTCTTAATTATCTCTTTAGTTTTTTCTCAAAGAAACACTAACGAATCAATCAGTAAAGAACAAAGCAATACAGTAGTTACTACTATCTATCCTCTCTATTATATTACCAATGCGATAGCTGGTAGTTATATTGATGTAAAGCGATTGATCAAGCCAGGGAGTGATCTTCACTCATTTTCTCCTACACCAGAGGATATGGTTACATTGATGAATAGTAATCTTTTGATTACACTAGGTGAAAGTATGGAGCCTTGGATCAATAGAATAGTTACCGCTACAAATATGAATACCCTGACGGTAACAGATCAACTAGATATTATATGTTTAACAGCAGAACATCACCATGAAGTGGGTGACCATCACGCACATAAGCCTAAATCACATAATAAAGGTTTAGATCCTCATGTATGGCTTAATTTTGAAAATGCCAGTAGGATTACAGAAGTTATTCGCAAAAAACTCTCTCAACTCTTTCCCAAATACAGTAGTCAATTTCAGGCAAATGCTTCAGCTCTGCAGCTAAAGTTCAAAAAGCTTCATCAATTATACAAAGGGAGTTTAAAGCTCTGTAAAAAAGATACTATTTTAGTAGCACACGATGCTTTTGCATATATGGAGAAAGAGTATGGGCTACATACAGAGAGTATTATAGGTGTTTTTGCACACTCAAGACCAAATGCATCTAAAATAGTTAAATTACGAAATATAATCAAAGAAAAAAATCTTACATATCTTTTTTATGATCCTTTAATCTTTAACAAAAGTGCTTCGCAGTTGGCAAAAGATATGAATTTGACGCTTCTTCCATTATATACATTAGGAAATATCTCACTTGACGATGAGAAGAGAGGGGAAGATATGATGACTCTTATAAATCTCAATTTTGCACAACTTAAAAAAGGACTTGAATGTCCATAATCCAAGTAAAAGGATTAGATTATCAAGTTGGTGATCAAATCATTTTGCAAAATATCTCTTTTGATATAAATCAAGGAGATTATGTAGCCCTACTAGGTCCAAATGGTGGGGGGAAGACGACTCTTATTAAACTTCTTTTAGGATTGATAGTGCCAAATAGAGGAGAGATAGAGATTTTGAATACAAATCAAAAAAAATTTACAAAATGTAACAAAATCGGCTATGTACCTCAAAATGTCTCACTATTTGATAATAGTTTCCCTTTAAGTGTTTATGAAACAGTTTCATTAGGTTTGGCAGGGAAAAAATCTTGGTTTAGTTTTTTGACAGCTAAAGAAAAAACGCAAATAGAGGAAGCTATGGAGACAGCATCTATATTAGACCTCAAAGATAAAAATTTGTCAGAACTCTCTGGTGGACAGAGACAAAGAGTGATGATAGCTCGTGCGTTGGTAAGTCAACCAGAAATTTTGATATTAGATGAGCCTAGTACTGGTGTCGATATAGTAACACAAAAAAAATTTTATCAGTTTCTTAAGAATCTGAATAAAGAAAGAAAGCTTACTATTGTATTTATCACACATGATCTAGGTGTTATCGCTGATGATGTGAACTATGTATTGGCAGTCAATCAAAAACTTATTTTTGCAGGAACAGCACAAGAGATGCTTAGCTGTGAGTCAGTGAGTGAACTCTATGGTACAAAGAGTCATGTTGTGCATCATCACTGTAGAGGACATGAATGTTAGAAATATTTGATTATGATTTTATGCAAAGAGCTTTTGTTGTAGGTATAGCACTCTCTATATTAACGGCTCTGTTAGGTAGTTTTATAGTACTTAAGCGATATGCTATGCTTCCTGATGCTCTATCCCATATTGCACTGTTGGGGGTTGGTATTGGCTTGGTTACACATAGCTCGCCAATCTATATGCCAATAGTTGTAGCAGTTGTAGCAGGTGTGGCTATAGAGTATCTACGATATAAAAAGAAGCTCTATTCAGATGCAATATTGTCTATATTTTTGTCAGGTGCCTTAGCTATGGCAGTTGTTCTTATCAACCTATCAGATGGCTTCAATGCCTCACTCTTCTCATATCTTTTTGGTTCTATCACAGCAGTTAGTGATGAGGAGATGATACTTACATTGATTTTTACAGCTTTTGCTTTGAGTATACTTATAGGTAGTTATAGGCAAATGCTTTTTGTAACCCTTGATGAAGAGACAGCTCAAGCGAGTGGTATAAAGGTCTTTTTGCTCAATATCATACTTGTTGTACTGAGTGCAGTTACTGTAGCTCTTGCTATGAGAATTGTTGGTATACTGCTTATAGGTGCATTGATGGTGCTACCTATCTCTACAGCTTTGCTTTATAAAGAAAACTTTTTCAAAACTGTCTTGATGGCTATTATATTCTCTTTTACAAGTGTTATATCAGGTCTCTTTATCTCTTTTTATTTAGGTATTTCATCAGGTGCTGCAGTTGTATTAGTTGCTTTGCTATTCTTTATATTATCACTCTTTATCAATCTATGAAATTGCATACAATTATTTCATAAAGTTATGATTATTATAAATACAAAACTTAACTTAAATATGAATTAAGTTAAGTTCTTGTACAATTTGTATAGACGCAAATATTTGAAGTTTAATCGTTGTGATTGGAGCTTCTCATAGCGTTTATAATTTGTTTAAGAATTAATTAAATAGCTACTTTTTGGGTATGTGTATACTCGAATCAATAACTCATATATATGAGTAAAAACTCTATTTTAAGGAATAATTATGTTAGATACTATACTAGATGATATTAAAGATATTGGTGGATATAAAGCAGCTGCAGTTCTAGACGCTACAGGAGAGGTACTTGTCTCTGATGCTTCTAATCTAAAAGGTGATTTGGATATGGCTGTTGCTGTATTTAATGATATCTTTGTAACAGGACATAAGACAGTTAACAAACTATCACTTGGTATGATGAAAAATATGCAATTTATGACTAAAGATGGTATTATATTGATGGAGTGTTCAGGTGCTGAGGAGAGAGTTCATATTCATATGTTTGTTATTCTTGGTGCAGATGGTAACCATGCATTGACAAGAATGCAAATGGCAAAAGCTATTCCAAAAGCAGTTGCAGAGTTGAGTGCATAAGTAACATTACTCTTTTCTTATAGCATAAGAGTAAGTGTAAATCTTACTCTTATATTATAAATTTGTTATAAAATCAATAATTATTCTTCTGTATCCTTCTTTATTAATCCGATGATAACCTATCCTTAGTTATAATCAAAAACTACTCTAAATACACCATATTTGTAACAAAGAGAATTGGTGAGTTAAGGAATGCAAATATGCGAACTTTCAAAAAAGATCTTACAGGAGAAGCACTCCTCTCATCGGTACTAGAGACTGCTGCTCGTATTAAAAATTCAGATGATACTATCTATATTGTAAAGCATATAGAGAGGATGTGTGTAGAGGCATTTGCAGCTGAGTGGGCGATTGTATGGTTTAAAGATAGTGAAAATGAACTATTTTATAGTGAAACAGTGAACAGAAGTAAAAAAACTACTATACCTACAGATAGAGGGTTGATAGGGAAATCCTATAAGAAGAAAAAATCTATACTGTTCAAACAAGCAATAGAAGAGAGTCACTATGATGAATCTGTGGATAATATACTAGATGTCCAGCAAAAAGATATTATCTTTTATCCCATCTGTGCTGATCAAGTATGTTCGGAGTCTGATGTTGTAGCTATTTTACAAATCTCTAATCATGTTAAAGATATTCAACAATTTACCTATGCAGATTTAAATAAATTAGGTGCTATCCAAACACATATCTCTCCAGTTTTGATAATGTTACAAAACGGTACACTTGATACAAATAATCAAAATCATAGCCCACAGCATTTTAATGATGAAATTGAAGAGACTATTCAGAGGCTAACGATAGAGAAAGAGCGTGCAGAACATGCGATGGCATCAAGTACTCGCTTTTTGGCAGAGGTGGCACATGAGATTCGTACACCTATGAATGCTGTTATGGGTTTTTTAGAGTTGCTACAGATAGATGAAACCAATGAAGATAAAAAACTATATTTAGATACAGCTATCAAGAGTGGTACTATGATGGTTGCCTTAGTTAATGATTTATTGGATTTTGCAAAAATAGAACAGGGGATGATGGAGTTAGAATCTCTCGTCTTTAATCCTATCGAAGAGTATACGAGTATGGGTCCACTTTTTTCAAGTCGTATGAAAAAAAATGATCTTCATTTTCATACTTTTATAGATCCAAATATGCCAACAAAGATCAAAACAGATCCCCATCGTGTCAAACAGATACTCTCCAACCTTATAGGAAATGCAGTAAAATTTACTCCAAAAGGTGGAAGGATTGTATTAGATGTAGTTTTTGATCCAAAAAAACAAGAGATACTTTTTAGTGTTCAAGATAGTGGTAAAGGAATAGCAAAAAATAAGCAAAAAGAGATTTTTGAAGCCTTTAAACAGGAAAAAAGTTCAACATCAAGAGAGTATGGTGGCACTGGGTTGGGTCTCTCTATCAGTCAAAAACTCGCAAACCTTTATGGCTCTAAACTAAAAGTTGAAAGTACTGAGGGTAAAGGGAGCCGATTTTATTTCTCTATGCCATTAGAAGATAAGATTATTGATGGTGCGATGAAGTATGATGTAAGTATGTTTGATAAAGTAAACATAGCACTGATATTTAAAGAGTCATGCAAATCAACCTGTGATGTTCTTGAAAAATATTTCGATGCTTTTGGTATGGATAGTAGTAAGGTTGAGATTTTCGATGCTTGGGAAAAGATAGATACTAGCAAAATAACCCATATTTTTTGTGGGAAAGATAGCTTAGATAAAAAAGCAGTACAAGAGATGTTGGATAAAGGTATCACTGTAACCATAATGAAAGCAGACATCTTTAAAAACTATAAAGAGGGACTCAAAGGGAATATTCATGAGTTACCTTGTGCCTTTGGTGCTGATAAACTTTATAAGGTGATATTTGGTAGAGATCTTCTACGGGAGATGAGTGAGAGTGGTGATAAGAGAGATATAGCACTAGTTGTTGATGATAATTCAATAAATATTCAATTTCTTAAAGCAGTTTTAGAACGCCTTGGTGTCTCTATAAACGCTGCGGCAGATGGTAAACTTGCAGTAGAAGCGTATGAAAAAGCGATGAATGCTGGCACTCCTTATGGAATCATCTTTATGGATGAGCATATGCCTGTTATGACTGGACTAGAGGCTACACAGAAAATTTTGGAGATAGAGAAGGAAAAAGGGTATGCCCATACTCCTATAATAGGTTTAAGTGGAGACTCTACAGAGGAACATCGCAACAAATCTATACAAGCAGGTATGGATGACAGTGTTACAAAACCTGTGCATGTCAAGGTTATTTCTGATATTCTTGAGAAATTTTTAGATATGAAATAGAATATTTTATATTCTCCTTTTGAACTATATTTGCTATAATGAGTTATATTAATTATACAAGGAGAGAAATATGAAAATTTGGAAACCAATTCTTGTTAGTGGATTGACTCTTTTTATGTTAGGTGGATGTACAGGTGCAGGTCCTAATACAGAAGGTGGCATAGCTGCTGGTGCTGCTACAGGAGCTGTTTTAGGTGGATTACTAGGAGGATCTGGTAGAGATATGGCTATCGGTGCAGCTCTTGGTGCTGCTGCAGGTGGTGCTATAGGATATAGTTTAGATAAACAAGCCAATGATATAGCACGGTCATTAGGAACAGGTGTAAACAATGATCCTTTAGCATATTTAGATCCAAGTAGAGACTTGATAGTTTCTAATAATGGTAAGTATGTGAAAATCATGTTCCGTGATAGAATGATGTTTCCTACAGGTTCATCTCGTTTGACCTCAAGTGCTTCTTATAAAGTAGGCAAAGTGGCACAAATCCTTCAGAGATATCCTCAGACTATCATAGAGACAGCTGGACATACTGACAATAGAGGTGGATATAACTACAATATGGGTCTTTCTGAAGATAGAGCAAGAAGTGTCGCAGATAGACTCTATGCTACAGGCATACAAAATCATAGCTATATCACAGGATGTTCTTATAAAAATCCTCTTGTAGCAAACACTACTGATAGAAATATGGCTCTCAATAGACGAGTTGAGGTCTATCTCTACCCTAGTAGTAGTGTTCGTGTTGATGCATGTAGATAAAGGTACACTTTAACAGATAGCTTGATCCCGATATATGCAATAGAAATGATGAGTCTCTTGTACTCATCATTCCACTTAGGACAGAGTGAGAACATTATCAATTAACCTTTGGGTTAACTTTAAATTTTTCACAAACACCTTAAGCACAAGCATAAACGCTATTTACTGTAATCCTAATGCATATTTTGGGTTAAAGGAGAAAAATATGCAATTATTAAGAGTTTTCTTGATACTGTTTTTGCTGACAGCTCTTGAAGCCAAAGAAGTCAAATGGCAAAAACTAAAATCACTCAAAGAGTATGCACCAAGTGCTTATAATCTCAAATATGGGGTTGAGTATTTGGAGGTGAGGAGTTACTACAAAGATGTAGGAGAGAGTAGTTATGATACGAGTAGCTACCAACTCTCCTCTCTATCTATCGAAAGTCTCTGTTCTCTTTTGATTCAAAAATAGTCAAAAAATTCAAATCTACTCAACCAAACTTATCCAAAGATACTAATATCAAACAAAATACCATGTGTCTCATGAGTGGATGTGTCTCAAGGATAAGCAACGCTTTTATGATAGATAGTCAGAGAAAAGTGTGGCGTATGAATAGAGTAGAAGATATCATAGATATGTTAGGAGAGATAGATACCCCAGCCGAAGCCAAAGTAGTGCTATGGCTCAACGAACAACATAGAGATACTACTGATGAAAATCATAAAGATAAATATCGTAAAACAACCAAAGGATATACAGTGTTATCAGAGTATGATAACTCTATAATGAATCTTGGAGAGTGTGGAAATTTTACCCATAGAATAAATATCAATAAAAAAGGGAAAATCACACAGAAAAAACTACTCAAAACAATTCTATTGCATAATTCGGGTTTATAATAGTAAAAAAAGTACCATCATAGAGTCCGATGGCAACTTATGGGTGTTGATGATAGAGGTGTTGTGATGAGGTTGTATTAAAAAATTCTATTTTTTATTTTTTTATGACAATTTTATGATAGACTTAAGATATTTTTATAGTAAATAAGGAGTATTAATATGAAAAGCTTATGGTTAAAGTTAATAGTAGTTTTGGTAGTAGTACTATCAGCAGTTAATGCAAGCAATAACCCAAGAGCAGTCATCATCTTCGATGCATCGGGTAGTATGTGGGGTCAGATCAATGGTGTGACGAAGATAGAGATCGCTAGAGATGCTCTGAAGAATGTAGTGAGAGAGTGGAATCCTGATGTAGAGTTAGGACTTACTGTCTATGGGCATCGTTCCAAAGGCGACTGTAGTGATATAGAGACAGTGATCCCTGTGGGGAAGATAGATAAAGATAGAGTTGTCTCTATAGTGATGGATATCAAACCTAAAGGGAAAACACCTATCAGTCGCTCTTTGAAAAAAGTAGCCCAAGAGATCAAGTATACTGAAGAGAAAGCTACCATCATACTCATCTCTGACGGCAAAGAGACTTGTGACCCAAATCCTTGTGCAGTTGCTAAAGAGTTGGAGAAAAATGGTATAGATTTTGTGGTGCATGTCATCGGCTTTGATGTGGATAAGAAAACAGCTCAAGAGTTGGGATGTATTGCAGCTGCGACAGGTGGTGAGTATTTCCCTGCCAAAAATGCAAGAGCACTCAACGATGCTATGAAAGTGATAGCCAAAAAAGTTGAAAAGGTAGAACCCAAGCCGATACCGAAACCCGTAGTCAAAAAACTCAAAAACAATATAGAGATTTCAGCATCTGAAAAAGAGGGTGGCAAGTGGGTAAAAGCATATCACCGAATCTACAAAGTTGACAATGGACAAAAAAGTGATAGCCAATTAACAAGTGTGAACTCTACTCAGAAAGATGCAGGGAAAACTCTCT
>Ga0193955_1000552_pt1 | contig 20438 bp, 11 predicted proteins | sample BB_6_MG_FD_140343 | JGI IMG/M metagenome (GOLD analysis project Ga0193955, IMG submission 140343) | Microbial mat bacterial communities from the Broadkill River, Lewes, Delaware, United States - BB_6_MG | ecosystem: Environmental > Aquatic > Freshwater > River > Microbial mats | place: USA... | reverse complement strand
GGGCCAATTAAACTATCGTATGCCCAATGAATTGCGCCACCATGCAAATATTCAAAATTTGTAAAATCAAGAAAATCACTCGACTTACCTACATTCCATTTTAATACCAAATAATTTCTTGAAAAAACTTCATAACGAAGATCGGCTCTCAAAACTATCGCACTCTTATAAGCTGCTGTCATTTCACTATAACCAATAAAAGGAATTTGATTATAAAAATAACTAGTCTCCAACATCCCTCCCCAAAATGTATTAGCAGCAAATGCCTCTTCTGGAACAGTATTAATTGCACCACTGGCATATAAAGAGGGAATTATTGTTAACGATGATGTTAGTGCAATCGGCTTCTTAAATTTAAAATACAACATATAATAAGGATCGCCATCATCTATAGAATAACCATTTTCAGTAATGGCTCTTAACTCTGCATACAAACTCATTCCATAACGTGGATAATTGTTTTTTTCATGAGTATCCATTCTAAGAAATGTATAATAATTCACAAAGAAATTATTCTTAGGCAAGGTTGATTCTCCAACATTATTTTCAAGATAATAATATTCAGACCTAACGCCTACACCAAAAGAATAAGCATCCGAAATTATCGTATTAGTATTAAGATCTAACCTCAAAGCTGTAGCATCCAACTTTGCAACCCTTTCATTACCTTTGAACTCATAAAAGTCAAAACCAGTCCATTCAAAGTTAGCTCGAAAACCGGGCTTCCATCCTCTATTATATGAATACGTAGTTGCTAGTGAATAATTCTTCCCAAGCTTAGCATCTAGAGATAATCTAGATGATTTTCCTAACAAATTATTAAAGGTATTATTCAAGAGTAAACTTCCATCATTATAAGTGTCGTAATGTACACCAATATTAAATCTATTTGAAGATTTCTCTTTGACATTAATATTAAGAATTTCATTATTCACACCTTCAAACTCATATGAGACAGAACGCAAATTAAAAGAAGCATACAATCTATCAATTCCATCCTCCACATTTCCATATGTAGTTATTGCATTAGGCTTAACATTAAATCTTCCAAAAAATGCTTTTTTGCTAATACCTTGTAGTCCAAAAACACTTACAGTTTCAATATATATACTATCTGCATTATTTACAGGTGTCAGAGAATGTTTCTTTACCTGATAAATACCCAAATTATCTTTAAGCCTTTTCAATTGAGGTATTATAGTTTTTGCATCTTTATATCCTTGATAAATCAATGAATCACCTTTAGCGAAATCCGATATTGAAAATCTTGCAACATCTGGTTTTAAATAAATATCTATTAGCTTAAGGTTATCAAAATATTTATCTAAACCAAGAAAAGACATTCCTTGTGAGAATACAGTATACATATTATTTATGTCTTTCTTCTTTTTATTTGGTTGCTGTAAATCAATTCCTATAATAATATCAGCACCCATATCTTTGACAACATCCGCAGGTAAGTTATTCCTCATACCTCCATCAACAAGAAGTTTATCTTCATAATCAATAGGTGAAAATATCGTAGGAATAGACATTGAAGCGCGTAAAGCAGTAGACAACGATCCCTCCTTCATAACTAGCTCCTCTCCTTCTACAACGTCAGCAGCAACACACGCAAATGGTATTGGTAATTTTGTAAAATCATGAACATTATGATATGGTATTGTATATTTACTTAATAATTTCATAACATTCTGCCCTGCACTTACACCTTCAGGAACAACAATATCTCTGTCTTTAATTGGAAATGATACAGCATACCTATCCTTTTCATCCCTGTCATAAAGAGGAATATATTTTCTATCCACATAATCAGATAAAGTCTTATCCCAATCCTGAGTAAGTATCATCTTTTCAATTTCATCTGCGCTATACCCCATAGCATAGAAACCACCAATAATAGCCCCCATACTTGTCCCTGCAATGTAATCTATAGGAATATTCTGCTCTTCAAGTATCTTTAGTACTCCTACATGAGCAAAGCCTCTCGCTCCCCCACCACTTAGCACTAAACCAACTTTAGGTCTACGCTCTTGCTGAGCATTTAGATTAAAAGAAAAAACAATAATCACTAAAGAAATAAAGGCTCTAAAAAAACACATACATAAATCTGTATTAAACAATGAAAAAAAATCCCCTCCAATTATCTAACTCAAAGATATATCTTTACGCTCTTAAACAATTAAAAATAGTTAATTAAAAGTACTAATTTTAGTAAATAATTCTCAGATATTAATTTATTATTACTTTTGCAAAAAACATAAACCATGAGAATAGATATTATAACAGTTGTCCCAGACCTTCTCGAAAGTCCTCTAAATCACTCCATTATAAAGAGAGCACAAGATAAAGGTATTGTGGAAATACACATACACAATCTAAGAAAATGGTCGAAAGACAAACACAAAAGAGTCGACGACTATTCTTTTGGGCCTGATGCAGGAATGGTAATAAAGATAGAGCCTGTATTTGATGCAATAAAAGAATTAACATCAGAACGTAAATATGATCAAGTAATATACACATCTCCTGACGGTGAAGTACTTAATCAGAGAATATCAAATACTCTTTCTCTATGTGAAAATATGATTATTCTATGTGGTCACTATAAGGGTATTGACCAGCGTATTCGAGATTTTCTGATTACAAAAGAAATTTCAATTGGCGACTTCGTATTAACAGGAGGCGAATTAGCTGCTGCTGTAATTGTTGATAGTGTTGTCAGATTAATCCCAGGAGCCATGTCTGATGAAACATCTGCTCTTAGTGATTCGTTCCAGGATAACTTATTAGCTCCACCAATATATACAAGACCTGCTGATTTTAATGGATGGAAAGTTCCAGATATTTTAATTTCAGGAGACCATAAAAAGATTAAGGACTGGCAAGAACAACAAGCAATTGAAAGAACACAAAAACTAAGACCAGACTTATTAGGTTAAGAAATATTTTTAATTATTTGGTGAGTATCAAGAATTTAACTAATTTCGCAGCCGAATATAAACAATATAATGTCTAACTCATTAATTAACATTCAATTAAGATGACTGAAGAATTAAAAAATGAAGAATTAGAAGCAAAGGCAACAGCACATCCTGTTATTTCTGCAGAGCCAATCGAGGACTTCGATTGGGAAGCATATGGTAATGATGATCAATATGGATCAAAAAGACCAGCTCTAGAAGAGCAATATGCAACTACTCTTTCTACAATCGCTGAGAAAGAAGTTATTGATGGTACTGTAATCTCTATGAACAAAAGAGAAGTTGTAATCAACATTGGTTACAAATCAGACGGTATCGTTTCATTAAACGAATTCAGATATAATCCTGAATTAACAATTGGTGATACTGTTGAAGTATACGTTGAAAGCCAAGAAGACAAAAAAGGACAATTAGTTCTTTCACACAAAAAAGCTCGTGCATTACGTTCTTGGGATAGAGTAAATGTTGCTCTTGAGAAAGAAGAAGTAATCAAAGGTTTCATTAAGTGTAGAACTAAAGGTGGTATGATCGTTGACGTATTTGGCATCGAAGCATTCTTACCAGGTTCACAAATTGACGTTAAGCCTATCCGTGACTACGATATGTACGTAGGTAAGTCAATGGATTTCAAAGTTGTGAAAATCAACCAAGAATTCAAAAATGTTGTTGTATCTCACAAAGCTCTTATCGAAGAGGAACTTGAGCAACAAAAGAAAGAAATTATTGCTAAACTTGAAAAAGGACAAGTACTTGAAGGTACTGTTAAAAATATTACTTCATACGGTGTATTCATCGACCTTGGAGGTGTTGACGGTCTTATCCACATCACTGACTTATCTTGGGGACGTGTTTCACATCCAAATGAAATCGTTGAGCTTGACCAAAAACTTAACGTTGTAATCCTTGACTTTGATGATGATAAGAAACGTATCGCTCTAGGTCTTAAACAACTTACTCCTCATCCATGGGATGCTCTTGACGCTGAACTTAAAGTTGGTGACAAAGTTAACGGAAAAGTTGTTGTAATGGCTGATTACGGTGCATTCGTTGAAATCGCTGCTGGTGTAGAAGGATTAATCCACGTTTCTGAAATGTCGTGGTCTCAACACTTAAGATCTGCTCAAGACTTTATGAAAGTTGGTGATGAAGTAGAAGCTGTTATCATAACTCTTGATAGAGAAGAAAGAAAAATGTCTCTTGGTATTAAGCAATTAAAGCAAGATCCATGGGAAAATATTGATACAGAATACCCTGTTTCATCTAAACACAAAGCTAAAGTTCGTAACTTCACTAACTTCGGTGTATTTGTAGAGATTAAAGAAGGTGTTGATGGATTAATTCATATTTCTGATCTTTCTTGGACTAAGAAAATTAAGCATCCTGCTGAATTTACTACAATCGGAGCTGAAATTGAAGTTGTTGTTCTAGAAATAGATAAAGAAAACAGAAGACTAAGCTTAGGTCACAAGCAACTAGAGGAAAATCCTTGGGATGTATTTGAAACAGTATTCACTGTTGATTCTGTTCACGAAGGAACAATCACTGAATTATTTGACAAAGGTGCTGTAATCTCTCTTCCTTATGGAGTAGAAGGATTCGCAACTCCTCGTCACTTAGTTAAAGAAGACGGTTCTCAAGCTAAAATTGATGAGAAATTAGATTTCAAAGTAATCGAATTCTCTAAAGCTTCAAAAAGAATCATTCTTTCTCACTCTAGAATCTTCGAAGATGTAAACAAAGCTACAGCTAAAGCTGAAAGTAAAGCTACATCTAAAGCAGTTAAAAAAGTAAAAGATAACGTAGAGAAAACAACTCTAGGTGATATCTCTGAACTTGCTGCTCTTAAAGATAAAATGAAAAAATAAGACAAAGGACTGCAAATGGATATCGAACTTACCATATTAGGAAGTAGTTCAGCAGTTCCAACATCTTTGAGAAATACAACCGCTCAAGTACTCAATGTGCTTGGGCGGTTCTTTCTTATAGACTGTGGAGAAGGAACTCAACTACAAATGCGTAAATATAAGATTCCATACAACAGAATTAATCATATATTTATTTCACACCTTCATGGTGACCATTTCTTCGGACTAATTGGGTATATCTCTTCAATAGGATTACAAGGACGAAAAACTCCCCTTCACATATACTCTCACAAAAAGCTAGAAATAATTCTAAGATTCCAACTTGAGACTTTAAATACAAATCTACCATACGATTTAATTTTCCATTATCTTGACACAAGTAAAAAAGAGATTATATACGAAGATAAGAATATAACAGTAACCTCCTTTTCTCTTAAACACAGAGATGTACCTACATGTGGATTCTTATTTAAAGAAAAAGAAAAACCACTTAAACTAATAAAAGAAAAACTCAAAGAACTAAACATTCCAATTGCTCAACGTGTGAAAATAAAGGCAGGAGCAGATTACATCACAGAAAATGGAGATATTATTGCTAATAACAAATTAACAACTAGACCTCCTGATCCTAGAAGTTATGCATTTTGCTCAGATACTGCATATACTGAGAAATTTCTTGATGTAATAGATAATGTGGACTTATTATACCATGAAGCTACGCATGCAAATGACAATAAAGCTAGAGCAAAACAAACATACCACTCAACAGCCGAACAAGCTGCAACAGTAGCTCACAAAGCAAATGCAAAAAAATTAATAATAGGTCACTTCTCAACTAGGTATACGGATACTTCTCAACATGAAAAAGAAGCTAGAGAAATATTTCCTAACACATTTGCTGTTAAAGATGGAGACATATTTAAAATATAGTTTTTAACTAAAGATTAGTATAGTAAAATCTTCGTAAATGTAATATAAAGATTAATTTTGTAACATAATTAAAATACTTCTTATGTTATGAAAAACACACTTTTCTTAATGTTTGTATTTATAATAATTATGCCCACTGACATAACTACTATAAAAGCTCAAAACTATAGTTCTGCTAATCCCACTTCATTATTACAACCTAGTTTCTGGCTAAAACCTCGTTTTACAAACTACAAAATTAACTCCATAACAGAATACTCTAATAACCACCTATGTCTTAAACAAATAAACAATACACAACAACCTCAAAATACAATAAATGTAATTAACTATAATCCCATAATAAGATTTACAAGCACAAAAAATCAATACTTATCTGCAGAGAACATAGATGGCAATAATATTTTAAGTCCAGATAAGAACACCGTATACACTGTACAAAAAGTTAAAAATGAAGGTATAATATTTCAATTTGGCAAATACGATCAAAGCATAATATGTGCAGAACTTTCAAACAATTACATACAATTCTCTTTCCCAAAACGGACAGAGGAAACTACAATTAAATACTACAATAAAAGTATGCTAAACAATTTCTGTATTTGCAGATTAGATACGGATAGCAATAGAGATAGTCTATACGTTAATGGTATATTATGTAATAGTAAACTCAATTCAGGAGTATTTGATACAAACACAAATGATAATAAAATAAAAATAGGATGTAGTCTCTCTAACGATAATACTAAAGGACAGTATTCAGATATGGATTTATGTGAAATCATTATATTCAATAACAAACTAAATAAATTTGAGAATAATATATGGGAATCTTATCTTGGACTAAAATATGGAATTACAATAAACAATGGAGAGTATGATTACCATAACAGCGAAGGAAAAATAATATGGAAAGCAGATTCTATATTTAAACATGATATCATTGGAATCGGCAAAGATTCAAAAAGAAGTACTAATCTTGACTTAAAACTTGCAAAAGTTAATCAAGAAATCCAAATTAGAGCAAAAGAAATATTTTTTAAAGATCATTTCATAGTAATGGCCCATAACAATGGAAGTTCAGAATGGTGTAATAAAGAGAAGCTTCCTCATTCTAAAAGAATTTGGAAGTTTTCAAACAATGATAGAGCGATAAATGCTCTCATTAAAATTAACGTAAAAAATTATATACATAAAAAAGAATTATATATATTAATTGACAATAACAATAATTGGAGTGATGGAATAACTGAATACTATAAATTAGATAAATGGGGAAATACTGCCATCAACATCCCACAAGGAGATTCATATTTAACAATTGCTCAATCCCCTATGAATTCTGTTCTAAAACAAGTGACGCAAGCCCCTATATGTGAAAAAGAAAACATATACTTTAGAACTGATACTTATGGTGGAATCAAACAGTATCTTTACATCTATAAAATTAACGAACAAATTCAAGAATCAAACAATTCTAATTCATTCTCAACAAATAAGCTAAAAAACATTGATAACATAGAAGTTATAGTTCAAGATAAGAAGGGCAGTATATCAAAAGATACAATAAAAAACATTCAAATCGCCCCTCAAATACACACATCACAAATTAAACATAAAACTACTCCTCAACCGTATCATATCTAGTCACTTTTGTTACACCTTTTATGTTTTTTAATTTTGAAATTAAATGAGTTAAATGATCAGAATTATTAATCAACAATGTAATTTTACCTTCAAAAAAGCCACTATCTGAAGAAATTGATATTGAACGCATCTGGACTCTAAAATCCTTAGAAATCAGGGATGAAATATTACTAACCAATCCTATTTCATCGTTACCTAAAATTAACAGAACTGCTTGGTACGAACTATCTCCTTCATTTGTCCATTTTGCATCAACGATTCTATAAGGATAACGATTTACAAGATCCATCGCATTTTTACAATTTTTTCTATGTATTTTAATACCATCTCCTATAGAAACAAAACCTATAATGTCATCTCCAAATACAGGATTACAGCATGGAGCAAACTTATATTCTACGTTAGATATCTTATCATCAACAACTAAAACATCTGAATTCTTTGAAATATTTGAGACAGGAACAACATCTATATTTTCAACCTCCTGAACATTTACTTCTCTAGTAATAATCTCTTTTATTTCTGTAAAATCAATAGTCTCATTTGCAATCGCAGCGTATAAGTCAACTGCTAATTTATACTTATAATTGGCCATAAGCTTACGTATAAGCTCATCATTATTTTCAATCTTCCAATTTTTTAATCTTCGTGATAATGCTTCCTTACCAATCTCTGCAACTTTATATTGCTCTTCTTTAAGAATTTGACGAATTTTATTCTTAGCTTTAGAAGTAACAACATGATTTAACCAATCTGATTTAGGTTGTTGATTATTTGAAGTAATGACAGATACAGTATCTCCATTTTTAAGAATGTAGCGCAACGGCACATTCTTCTGATTCACCTTTCCACCAATACACTTATCACCTATGTCAGTATGAATAGAATATGCAAAATCAATAATAGAAGCACCAGCTGGTAATTGTTTTAATTCACCTGTTGGCGTAAATATATATACTTCCTTACTAAAAAGATCAACTTTGAAACTATCCATCAAATCAAATCCCTCACTCTCACTCCCCTCAAGAATACCTCGCAAATCGCTCAACCATTTTTCGGTAGCTTTCTCACTACTACCTCCCTTGTACTTCCAGTGTGCAGCAAACCCTTTCTCTGCAATCTCATCCATCCTGACTGTACGAATTTGCACTTCAACCCATCTTTTATCAGGCCCCATAACAGTTGTCTGCAAAGATTCATATCCATTAGCCTTAGGAACAGTTATCCAATCTCTCAATCTATTAGGATTAGGCATATATAGATCAGCTATTATAGAATATGATTTCCAACAATCAATTTTCTCTTTCTTTCCTTCTGCATCAAGAATAATACGAATAGCAAAAATATCATACACCTCTTCAAACTCTACTTGTTTCTTCTTCATTTTATTAAGAATAGAAGCAACAGATTTAGTGCGAGCTTTAATTTTATATTTCAATCCTTCCTCATCTAATGATTTGGCCAACGGATTAACAAATTTCTCTATATATTTCTCACGTTCCTCGCTTGATTCTGCTAACTTACGCTCAATTTCACAGTAAATCTTATTTTGTGTAATCTTTAATGCCCGATCCTCCATTTCTGACTTTATTGCATAAAGCCCTAATCTATGTGCAAAAGGTATATATATATATTCTAATTCCTTAGCTAAAGATACTTTTTGTTCTTCGCTCAACAATTCAACTCTTCGAATCTCATATAGCTTTTGTGCTAGAAAAATTAACTGCACCCTAACATCTTCAGCAAAAGACAACAATAATTTTCTAAAATTATCAGAATAGACAATCTCATGATTATCATATACTTCAGTAACCCTGATTAATCCACCTATTATTTTAGATACAGTTTTGCCAAAAAGTTTCTCTATTCTTCCAATTTGAATATTAGAATCTACTACCACATTATATATAAGAGAACATATAATCGAACTTCTCCCAAGACCAATCTCATTAACAATTATAAGACCAATATCAAGAGATTTTTCAATCTCGTTATAATCTAGCTTACCATGTGTCTCCTCATTGTTTTCAAGAGCCATATTAAAAGCCTTCCTAACAAGAGCCATATCACCAGTAGAAACAATATTTCTACCACCCTTTAAAAGTAATCTGTATTTATGAAATATATTATTTGAAGTATCAATCATATTAAATCTCTATTAACTTATTCTTAATTGCAAACATAACCAGACTTGCAGTGTTTTTTGATTGAGTCTTTGCTAAAAGATTTCCCCTATGCTTATCAACAGTACGTTTACTAATACATAATTCATCTGCTATTTCCTGATTTGACAACCCTTTACACACATGATAAAGAATTTCAAGTTCCCTCTCAGATAAATCTCCTGTCATTTCCTCCATCTTCTTATTAGAACGCATATTTTGAAGAATATTAAAAAGTAGCTCTTCAGAAAAATAACTAGAACCATCACATACCGTCTCTATCGCTTCTTGAACATTCTCCATTCCAGAATCTTTCAAAAGAAAGCCTTTTGCACCTGATTCAAGCATTTTATAATAATAAATCTCTTCGCCATACATTGACAGAGCGATTATCTTTAGATCAGGATATTTAGCTGCAGCTATTTGAGTCGCCTCTATACCATTCATATTAGGCATTTCTATATCCATCAAAACAATATCACAATGTTTCGTATTAAGTAAATCAAGAAACTCTTTTCCATCTGCAGCAGCAAATACATTGTCAACATATTCAATGTTAGATAATAGAAGTTTTAAGCCTTCCCTAAACAACTTATGATCATCAACTATCGCAAGATTATATTTTTTCATAATTCAAATCTATTTTGAAATAAGATTCATTAAAACAAAGGCACTCATTCCTTCCCCCGGCGTACTTTCTATTCGAATATCACCTTTAACAGATTTTAGTCTATTAATCATGTTATCTAATCCCATTCCGTTATTATTAATAACACTTAACTCTTCTACAAAACCTTTTCCATCATCAGAATATTCTAATTTTAAGACACTTGATTCTTTTAAAATGTTAATATTAATAATTCTAGCATCAGCATGTTTAAGGGTGTTATTAATCAACTCACAAACAATTCGATACATTATAACTTCAACATTATAATTAAATCTTTCTTTACCTATGTTAGAAACAAATCTAACCTCAATATCCTTAACTAATTTAAGTTTATTAATAAAAGATTCTAAAGCAACTTTTAAACCAAAACTATTTAACGTATGAGGGCTCAAATTTGTAGATATTTCCCTAATTGTTTCAATTGCCTCATCTACAACCTGTCTTGTATTCTTCACAATTTTAGTATTAACATCTGGAGAGTTTGTAGCTTTAATTCCTGAAACTAACATTTTAATAACTGAAAGTAAGGGACCTAAACCATCATGAACATCTTTTGCAAAACGTTTCCTTTCATTCTCTTCTGTACGAATAATTGCGGAAAGAACTTTATTCTCAGATCGATCTCTTATCAAATCTAAATCACGAAGAAACTTAAATATTTTTCTAATATAGAATACTCCTACTACTAATACGAGAGAAATCAATAACCCCAACCACTTTTGAATCAGAATAATCAATTCACCCTTTTCCTCAATGAGAATTGGGAATAAATCAATTGATCTATAAACAGCTATCATACCGAAACCAACGGAAATAAGAATCCATGATGCATTATATTTTGTCTTTTTTACAAGACTAACTGCAAAGACTGCCGCTACGATATGCAGTAGTACTGATATATATATAATTAAATTAACCAAAACATCTTATTATAATAAACTAGATAATCAAAGGTAGTAAATTTAACAAGTTGACAATTCAAATAATTATGAAAAAAATATAAATAATCAATATTCTTTTTATAGATTTGTCGTGAATAATGGTTTCCACAATGTGGAATGAAAAGGGAATCCAGTTTAAATCTGGAGCTGTCCCCGCAGCTGTAAGTTCATAAAAATGTTTTATCATCTCAGTCACTGTTCTTTTGAACGGGAAGGCAGATAAAACTAGAACAAGCCAGAAGACCTGCCATAAATAATATAATTTCGTAGCTTTCGGGTGAAAAGTTAAGAGATACAGGAATGTAATAACTTGTTGCGTCCTATATTTCCATCCCATCGCTACTATTAATCATTAAAATTGAAATTACAATGAGCATTAATAGTACAAAAATCATCTGTAAGAGAAATGGACAAAATGAACATTTCGATTCTAACAAAATTACTCAGGCAATCTTCAAGGCTTTCAGAGCCTCAGGAATGCCCAATAGACAAGTAGCAGAAGAACTTTGCAATGAAGTTATCTCAAAAATAGATTTTTCAACAACTCCAGATGTTGAATATATTCAAAATATTGTAGAAAAAACCATAGTCGATAATGCTCCTTTCGATGTAGCCAAATCATTTATACTATATAGAAATAAAAGAGAAAGTATACGCTCTACAAAAGATCTATTTTCTAATCTTGATATAATAGACAACTATTTAGACTTATCTGATTGGAGAGTAAAAGAAAGTGCGAACACCACATATTCACTACAAGGACTTAATCAACATATTTCATCATTAATTTCATCAGAATATTGGTTAGATAGAGTATATCCTACTGAAATTAGAGAAGCTCACAGAACAGGCGCTTTACATATTCACGATTTAGGTTTTCTAAGTGTATATTGTGTAGGATGGGATTTACAAGATCTTTTATCAACTGGATTTACTGGAGTATCTGATAAAATTAAAAGTAAACCAGCAAAATATCTAAGAACTGCTTTAGGACAAATTGTTAACTTCTTTTATACAATGCAAGGTGAGGCAGCAGGTGCACAAGCTTTCTCAAACTTCGATACTTACCTTGCTCCATTTATAAGATATAATAATCTATCATACAAACTAGTAAAACAATGTTTACAAGAATTCATTTTCAATGTAAATGTCCCTACACGAGTTGGTTTTCAAACTCCATTTACTAATGTTACAATGGACTTAAAAATTCCTCAATTCATAAAAGAGCAACCAGTTATTATTGGTGGTAAATTAATGGATGAATGTTACGGTGATTTTCAAAAAGAAATGGACGTCTTTAATCAGGCATTTGCTGAGGTAATGGCAGAAGGTGATGCAAATAATTCAGTATTTTCATTTCCAATACCAACTTATAATATTACACCTGATTTTGAATGGAATAATCCTATATATGATAAGATATTTGAAATTGCAGGCAAATATGGTATACCATACTTCTCCAATTTCATTAATTCAAGCATGAAACCAGATGATGTTAGGAGTATGTGCTGTCGATTAAGGTTAGATAAAAGAGAATTACAAAATAGAGGTGGTGGATTATTTGGCTCAAATCCTTTAACAGGATCAGTTGGTGTTGTTACAATTAATCTACCTCGCCTCGGTTATTCATCCAACAACTATGAAGATTTTAAACAGAGGCTAAGAAAATTGATGATAATTGGAAAACAAAGTCTTGAAATCAAAAGAAAAACAATAGAAAACCTTACAGATAAAGGCTTATTCCCCTACTCAAAATTCTACCTTCGAAATTTAAAATCTAAAACAGGGAAGTTTTGGAATAATCACTTTTCAACAATTGGTATTGTTGGAATGAATGAATGTTGTTTAAATTTCCTTGGGAAAGATTTAACTACAGAAGAAGGATATAATTTTGCATTAGATACTCTAGCATTTATGAAAGAGTGCCTAGAAGAATTTCAAGAAGAAACAGGACATATTTATAATCTTGAAGCAACTCCTGCAGAGGGAACATCTTATAGATTAGCAAGAATTGATAAAGAAGAATTTAATGATATAATAACAGCAAACGGCAATAACAAAGAACCGTTCTATACAAATTCAACACAATTACCTGTCAACTATACAGATGACTTATTTGATGCTTTAGATAAACAAGATGATTTACAATGTAGTTACACTGGAGGAACTGTTTTCCATGTTTTTGTAGGAGAACGATACCCAGATACTCAAGCTATTAAATCTCTAGTTAAAAATATCTTTACCAATAATCACTTACCATATATAACTATATCACCAACATTTAGCATATGTCCAACTCATGGGTACATATTTGGGGAACATAAACAATGCCCTAAATGTAAAGTTGATTGTGAAGTATATGCTAGAATAGTTGGATATATGCGCCCAATAAATCACTGGAACAAAGGAAAAGAGAGTGAATTTAGTATTAGAAAACAATTCGACAAAGCTTTAATTAATTAAGATATATTATCTCGAACAAGTGCAAAATGTTGAGAAAATGGATATAGCAGGAATATTAAAAACAAGTCTGTGTGATTATCCAGGGAAAGTTGCATCCGTAATATTTACAAACGGATGCAACTTCAATTGCCCCTATTGTCATAATCATCAATTAATTAACCACAATAAACAAAACATAATTAATGAAAAACAAATATTCTCTCTCTTAAAAAAAAGAAAAAAACATATAAAACATGTAGTAATAAGCGGTGGAGAACCTTGCATTAACAAGGATATTGTTACATTTGCACAAACAATAAAGGGAATGGGGTTCAATATAAAATTAGATACGAATGGAAGCTTTCCTAATGTATTAAAAGAACTTATTGATAACCATCTCTTAGATTACGTTGCAATGGATATAAAAGCACCTATTACAAACAGAAATACACTATCTGAAATTACAGGTATAACACAAAATATTGATACTTTAATTAATAACTTAAATTCAAGCATCAACATATTGAAGAATAGCTCTGTTAACTATGAATTTAGAACTACCCTTATAAAAGAAATTCACTCACATAGTGATATCGTAAAAATGTCTCTATACGGACAGAATACATATAAACTTCAACAATACAATAACCAAAATGTAAACGATTACAAGTATGCCAAATACAGTGCATATAGCGAAAATGAAATTAATACAATCTGTAAAGAAATACACAACGTATTTCCACTTCTGAATATAAAACATCAATAATATTTCAAACATTATGAATTTCTTAGAAACCATAAATCAAAACCCAATTGTTTCATCAATTGTGTATTTATGCCTCGCTGCCTTTACGGGGATAATACTTGGTAAATTTAAATTTAAAGGCATAGGATTAGGGATAGCAGGTGTATTATTCACTGGATTACTTATTGGACATTTAGGAATAGATCTGAATCATGACATCCTTCATTTTGTTAAGGAGTTCGGCCTAATCCTGTTTGTGTTTTCAATTGGATTAGAAGTAGGTCCCGGATTTAGAGAATCTATCAAAAGCCAAGGGTTATATTTAAATCTACTTGCAGCAGCTATTGTTATACTTGGATTTGCAACAGCTTTCACGATTAGTTTCTTTACCGATATACCAAAATCTGTTATATCAGGAATATTATGTGGTGCAGTAACAAACACACCGGGCTTAGGCGCTGCACAACAGGCATTAAGCGATCTTGGGTTACAAGCTGAAGTCGCAAATAGTGGAACTGGGTATGCTATTGCCTATCCATTTGGTATCATTGGTATTATTATCACAATGATTCTAGTCAGAGTGATTTTTAAAATTTCCATCACAAAAGAATCAGAAGACTACAATAAAAAACTTGGAGAACAAAATCAGAGTTTAGAATCTGTCAAAATTTCTATCACAAACCCAAACCTATTTGGAAAAAAGGCCGAATTTTTAAGAAAATTCGTTGATAATAAAATTGCAATATCCAGAATAGAAAGAAATGGTGATTTTATTGTACCTAGAGAAGATACTCTTTTAGAAAAAGACGATATAGTATACGGAGTTACAAATAAACCATCAATTAACGATCTTGAATTATTGGTTGGAAAAATTGAAATATCTAATCGGAAATCATTAAATGGTAAATTAACAATGAAACAATTCATTGTTACCAATAAAAATATTACAGGAAAAACGATCTCTCAAATAGGTATTTACCGCAGATATGCAGCTAACATAACAAGAATTCATAGATCTGGAGTAGAAATAATGCCTTCTTTAGAAACTACGATAGAATTTGGAGATACAGTTAGTGTTGTTGGAGAAACAGAAATAATTAAACAAATCCAAAATGAAATCGGAAATTCAAAAAATGAATTAGCTCATCCAAACGTTGTGCCTATATTTATTGGAATATTTCTAGGAGTCATACTTGGATGCATCCCAATATTTGTACCAGGATTACCATCGCCAGTTAAACTAGGTTTAGCAGGAGGCCCATTAATTGTTGCACTATACCTTGGACATAAACAAAGAATAGGTAAAATGAATTTTTACCTAACTCAGGGCGCGAATTTTATTTTAAGAGAAATCGGAATTGTACTATTTCTTGCATGCGTAGGCTTAAGTTCTGGTGCCAATTTTTGGAATTCATTAATAAACGGAGGTTATATGTATATGTTATGGGGAGCATGTATAACATTTATTCCTATATTCATCGTAGCAATCATAAGTAGAATATTAGGTTATAATTACTTAACTATATGTGGTTTCATAGCAGGATCTATGACAGACCCTCCTGCTCTAGGATTTGCAAACTCACTTACGCAATCACAGGCACAATCAACTGCCTATGCAACAGTATATCCACTAGTCATGATTCTACGGATAATGACGGCACAGATATTCGTATTTATCTGTTAAATCTGTAGCTTACCTCAACATTTTTGAGGTAAGCTATTTTTCTTTATAGCAGTTTATTAACTTAAAGAATATTCCCCTTTTTTGCTCTATATCGTATAAAAGAGTATATTTGTCCGTCTAATCAAACGAGGAAACGTATGATAAATGCAAATTCTACACGCTTAACTTTTCCAGATTTCTTTGCGAAATCTCTTGAAAAACATGGCGAAAGAGAAGCAATGAGCTTTGTTGGGGAAACTCCAATAAAGTACAGTGAAGTTGATAAAAAAGTTAAAGCTCTTATTTCTTTCTTAGAGCATAATCAAATTCAACCAGGCGACAGAGTTGCCATTTTAAGTTCAAATATGCCTAATTGGGGTATTTCTTATTTTGCAATAACATTCATGGGCGCTGTGGCTGTTCCAATGCTACCAGATTTCACTCATAATGAAATAACTAATATTCTAAATCATTCAGAATCAAAAGCAATCTTTGTGTCTGACAATCTATCTCATAAATTAGATGGATTTTCTAATGAGCATCTTTCAACAATTATATCTATTGATAATTTTGATATAATATCAAATAATAAGAAGTCAATATCTTATAATGAGAATAATATTCCAAACAAAGAGTATGATGTTCAAGAAGATGACTTAGCAACTATTATTTATACTTCAGGAACTACAGGAAGGTCTAAAGGAGTAATGCTTACACATAAAAACATCACGTTTAATAGTACAAAGTGTATAGAATTTCAAAATGTAACAAAAGAAGATAGATTTATTTCAATTCTTCCACTTTCACATACATTTGAAAATACTCTAGGTTTGTTATTACCAATATTTAATGGAGCACATATATTTTACCTAAAGAAGCCTCCTGTTCCATCGGTTCTTTTACCAGCTTTAAAAAAGGTAAAACCAACAATCATGCTTACTGTGCCTCTTATTATTGAGAAAATTTATAAATCTAAAGTTTTACCAAATTTTAGAAAGAATAAAACTATAAAAACTCTTTATAAGATTCCTTTTGCTAGAAAACGTCTTAATGCCCTAGCAGGAAAGAAGTTGCTTGAATCTTTCGGAGGAGAACTTCATTTCTTTGGTATTGGAGGAGCTAAACTTGAAAGAGAATGTGAAATATTCCTGAGAGAAGCTAAATTCCCTTATGGAATTGGTTATGGTCTAACAGAAACAGCTCCAATGATAGCAGGAGCAACTCCCTTTAAAACAAAATTACAGGCAGCTGGTCCAACTCCTACTGAAATACAAATGAAAATTCACAATCCAGATTCAAAAACAGGTGAAGGTGAAGTTTGGGCTAAGGGTGCTAACGTAATGAAAGGTTATTACAAAGAACCTGAACTTACAAAAAATGTAATAACAGAAGATGGATGGTTCAGAACTGGTGATTTAGGTTCTATTGATAAAGATGGATATGTATCTATTAGAGGTAGAATTAAAAATGTTATAGTTGAATCAAGTGGTGAAAATATTTATCCAGAAGAAATTGAAGCAGTAATCAATAACTTTAAACATGTTGTTGAATCTGTTGTAGTACAGCAAAAAGGGAAATTAGTTGCACTTGTTCACTTTGACAAAGAAGAATTAGAAAAGAAATATAAGGAACTAAAAAAAGATGTTCGTTCTTACGTTGATGAAAAAACTGATGAAGTAAAACATTTTGTTGATTCAACTATTGATGATCTTGCTAAAGAGTTACAAATTTACGTTAACCAAAATGTAAATAAATATTCTCAATTACAGCTAGTCGTTGCTCAACCTATTCCTTTTCAAAAAACAGCTACTCATAAAATTAAAAGATTCTTATACACATAAGTCATTTAATTTCACATTATAATAAAAAGGGTTCTCATTATGAGAATCCTTTTTTATTTATTATATCTTCTCTTATAATACTACAATTCATTATACTTTATGCGATAACTATTGGCAATGAACCCGTTAGTTAAGCATGCTTTATACCCATATGAATTATCATATTTAATAAATATTTAACAATCCTACCTTAAATATTTTTACTACTAGTAGGTACTGGTTGGTCTTTTTTTTATATATTTGTTCAGGAACTAAAAGTCATATCCTTAAAATTAAATAACAAAGACTAATAATTATGAGAAATTCTAAAAACTATTTTACTTGTATAAGTAAAGGAATACTGAGAAGAGCCTCTGTATACACTTGCTTATCCGTACTAGCACTTACTGCTATACCTACGGGTGGATTTTGTAAAAACCCTGCAAACGATTACGAAATTCAACAGACAAAACAAATCACTGGAACAATAACAGACGAACAAGGTCTAACTTTACCTGGCGTTAATATTTCGATCAAGGGAACAGCTGAAGGAACTACATCAGATATTGACGGAAGATACACAATTAACGTCAATGAGGGAGAAACACTTATATTCTCTTTTATTGGATACAAAACACAAGAAATTATTGTAAATAAAAAAACTTCAATCAATATTACAATGATAGAAGACAAGCAACTTCTTGATGATGTGGTTGTTGTTGGATACGGTGTTCAAAAGAAATCAGATATGACAGGTGCTGTTTCCTCTGTTAAAAGTGATGAGATTTCTAAAATTGCAGTATCTACTCCAGCAGAATCACTACAAGGACGCATTTCAGGAGTCAGTGTAAAATCTCTTGGAGGAGCCCCTGGTTCTGGTGTTGAAGTTAAAATTAGAGGTATAGGTTCATTTGGAGGAAATACTCCATTATACATAATTGATGGCGTTCCTGGAGATATAAATTTTGTAAATCCAGATGACATCGCTTCTATAGAAGTGCTAAAAGATGCTTCATCAGCTGCAATTTATGGTTCTAAAGCAGCAAATGGAGTAATATTAATCTCTACTAAAAATGGTAAACAAGGAGAAATGAAAGTCAATTTCTCTGCTTATTACGGAATACAAAACGTAGTAAACACTTTAGACTTGTGTAATACTGACCAATGGATGAAAGTAAATAAAATGGCTCATATTAATGCAGGTAAAACTGAAGCAGAGCTACCATCATGGTTAAAAAAAGAGTGGACTAATAGTACTAACTGGCAAGATGCAATTTTCAGACAAGCTGCTACACAGAACTATAATATAAATATTGGAGGAGGTTCTGAAAATTTAAGGTATATGATTTCAGGAAGTTTTCTTGACCAAGAAGGTACTGTTATTGGAACTGGTTTTAAGAAATACAACCTACGTGCAAAAGCAGAATTGAAAAAAGGTAACTTAACTATTACTCCAAATATTGCTATTCAAAGCAACAAAATAGATTTAAGAACCTTATCTCTAAATGAAACAAGAAAAATTGTTCCAATCATTCCTGTTTATGATAAAACAAAAGAAAGTGGATATGGATATATTGATGGAATATTAAAATACGATAATCCAGTTGGGAAACAACACTTTAGAAATAACGTAGAAAAGAACTTTGAAGCAATTACTGCCGTAAAATTTGATTATCAAATACTAGATGAATTAAGTATTTCTCTAAATACTTCAATTACAGATTATTTCTATAATGAAAAATTCCATTATCCTAGCTATCAAATCAATAGCCAGGCTAAAGTAAACTTCCCTTTTGTTAGTGAAAGTAATTCAAGAAAAACCACATATTTAGCAGAACCAGTATTAAATTTCAATAAAGATTTTAATAAACATACTATTGGCGTGATGCTAGGTGCCACATTATTAAAAAGTAATTACAGAGATACTTATGTATCTGGAGAAGGTAAAGATAAAGATGGAAATAAAGCTGGATTTATTGATGAAAGCTTTGATACTATAGATGCTGCAACAGGAGGTATATTTTCAGGATCAGGAACAGAAGTAAACTATACAAGACAGTCAATATTTGGTAGATTCAACTATGCATATGATGGAAAATATCTATTTCAAGCTACTGTTAGACGCGACGGTTCATCACGATTTGGAAAAGACAAGAGATTTGGTACATTTCCTTCTTTCTCAGCAGGATGGAATATTCATAAAGAAGATTTCTTTGCAAGTGCTACTGATATAATTAATAATCTAAAACTTAGAGCTAGTTACGGTAAAATAGGTAGTGAAACAAACATCGCTGATTATGAATATGCAGCAAACGTATATGTAGGTAATGGATATCCTCTAGGAAACGGACAAAATCTAACTGGTTCTTATGGATTATCAGTTCTAGATAACAGAGGACTTAAATGGGAAGAAGTTACTGCACAGAACTACGGACTTGATTTTGGGTTACTTAATTCCAAAATAACAGGTAGTGTTAACTACTATGTAAACACAAGAAAAGATATGCTTCTATCTACTCCTATTGCATGGTCAGCAGGAATTAATAATCCCAAAATAAACATTGGTGAG
>Ga0193955_1000545_pt1 | contig 20593 bp, 18 predicted proteins | sample BB_6_MG_FD_140343 | JGI IMG/M metagenome (GOLD analysis project Ga0193955, IMG submission 140343) | Microbial mat bacterial communities from the Broadkill River, Lewes, Delaware, United States - BB_6_MG | ecosystem: Environmental > Aquatic > Freshwater > River > Microbial mats | place: USA... | reverse complement strand
TTCATCTATAATATCTTCAGGATATACAGGTGTATTTTCATCTATATGTTGCTTTACTTGATTAAATATTTTATTTTGATCTATTCCTAAATCAGTAAATAAATTTTCAATTACCTCATCATGAATAAGCATTAAAAATATATGTTCAATAGTTAAATATTCATGCCTACTTTTTTTTGCATAGCCTACTGCTTGTGCAAATATATTTCTTAATTCTTTACTTATCATTTTTTACTCTTCTTCCATAATAGCTTTTAAAGGAAAACCTTTTTCTCTAGCTAATGTTTTTACTTGGGCAACTTTCGTAGCCGCTATTTCATGGGTATAAACACCACATACATCTTTTCCATTATTATGGATATTTAGCATAATCTGTGTTGCTTGTTCTGCTGTTTTTCTGAACACTTTTGTTAAAATATCTATTACAAAATCCATAGTTGAATAGTTGTCATTTAACAATAAAACTTTATATTTTTTTGGTTCTACTACTTCTAAATCACTATCTAATTCTATTTCTAATTCGTTAGCCACTATATACCTTTATAAATTATTCTTGATATAGTATAACAAAAAAAACATTACAGAGGTAAAAGAAAATGTTTATTAAATAATTTAAAGTTTTTTTTAGATTTAGCTATAATCCCAAAAATAAACCAAAATGATAAGAGAAAGAAATGAAAACACTATTTATAACTGCAACAAATACTGATGTAGGGAAAACATATGCTTGTGAAACCTTATTAAAGCACTATGCTAAAAAAGGTTTAAAAGTTGGATATTTCAAACCACTTGAAACAGGAGTTATAACTTTACCACTAGATGGTAATAAAATGTTAACTTTAGTAAAAGAGTTAAATCCAGACTTTGATGTAAATATTGAAGATGTAGTTCCCTATCAATTTGAATTACCTGCTGCTCCTTATGTGGCAAAAGGTGAAAAAAATATTGACATAGACTTTTTATTAAAAAAGAAAAAAGAGTTAGAAAAACTTTGTGACATACTTATTATTGAAGGAGCTGGTGGATTAATGGTTCCTATTGAAAAAAATCTTTTTATTATAGATTTGATAAAAATACTACAAGCAGAAGCTGTGCTAATAACTCCTTCAAAGCTTGGCTGTATAAATGATACTTTACTTTCACAAGAAGCTTTAAAGGCTAGAGATATTCCTTTTGATTGGTATATAAACTTATATGAAGACAAAGATAGTTTTGAAAAAGTTTCAAAGCCATTTTTAGAAGATTACTTTGGCGAATTAAAATTTTTAAGCCAATTGAAATAAACTAAATTAATTAATTTTATTCACTTTAATAGGAATTAGAGTTTAAACTCTAATTCCACTTCCTTGGCTTTTGTAACTCCAATCATAGTTAAAGATTCATCTCCTACTAGATTCTCTTTTTTTAATTCTTTTAGATATTTTTTACCCTGCTTTAAAGAAAACACTTTTGTATTATCCATCTTTTTTATAACATCATTTAAAGTTTCATCTTCTTCTTTTTTTAATATTGCTAAAAGTAAGACTTTTTTATTTAGATTATCCATTAAATTTTATCCTTGATACTCTTATAATATATCGCCACTACAAAAAATACACAACCAATTATAATAGTAATTAACTCCAAAGGTATTAATTCAGCCATAATTCCTATAAAAAGAGTTGTTACAACATTTGTAACCATAAAAATCATATCATTATATGAAATTACTCGTCCTAAATATTTTCGTTCTACTTTTTCTTGAAGTAAAGCATAGGTATATGACCAAATAGTAGTAGTTGTAAAACCTGTTAAAAACACTGCAACAAGAGCAATATAAAAATTAAATTGCAATAATCCCCAGGCAATAATTGCTAAACCTTGAAAAATAAAAATATATGTTAAAGTTTCTTTATTAACTTTATTTGTAATAAAAAGTGGTCCAACCATCAAAGCAAGGGCTCTTATTGCATTTGTAATTCCAATTGCCAAAGGAACTGCTAAAACATACTTATATTCATTTTTTGCCAAAAGTGTTACTAAAGTATCAAAAGCTGTTAGTCCAACTGTAGAATGTAGTAAAATTAGTTGCATTACTATTTTATTTCTTTTTAAATAGAAAAAACCATCTTTTATCATAGTTGAAATTTTTTCTTTTGTGTGAATAACCTCAACTTTTAAATCTATATTTATAAATAAGATAATTGCCGCTAGAAAAAATAATGAATCCATTATAATTGCTGTTTTAATACCCCATATATTTACTATTATTCCACTAGCTGCCATTCCAGCAGCATAAGTAAAAGACCAAATAATAGAGTGAATTTCATTAGCTTTTTGTAAAACTTTTCCTGATACAAGTTTTGGTAAAAGTGACATTTCTGTTGAGAAAAACATCGAAGCACTTCCCATTCTTATAAATATAAAAATCATTAAAAGCCAAAGTTCACTTTTATCATCTATTGTTAAAAAAAGTAAAGTCATAATAAGTTCAGTACAAAGAAGAGTAAGCATTAAAGGCTTTATTCTAAATCTATCAATAATTGCTCCTGATAAGGGGGCAATTATAACAGCTGGTATTAAATGCATAGCAGCTACTAGAGAAATTGCAAAAGCTGAGGAACCAAAATTTACAAGCATAGTATAAATAGCAACACTTGAAAACCATGCACCAAAGTAGGCAACAAATTGAAGTAAGGAAAGTTTTCTTACTGTTGGATGATTAGCTAATAATTCACGATAATTCAATATGTATTAAAACCTCTTGGAACATTGCAGAGTCTGCTTCTTCATCACTTTTATGATTGCTTAGATAATTTGAATTTTTATTACCTGCAAAACAAAAAGCACAATCTTCTTTTATATCTTCATTTATACTAACAAGGAAAAAGGCTTTTCCATATTTTGAAGATAAAATCACTTTATCTCCCGTTTTAAATCCACTTTTTGGATGTAAATAAACAGCATCATCTGAGTTAAACTGTGAGTTCAAATTCTCTTTTCGTTTTGCTGTTATAAAGTAATATTCATCTTCTTTTTTTGATTCATATAAATTATCTATTTCTATTTCTTCAATAAATTCAAAAGTCTCTATTTTTGATATTCCTTCAACTTTTGCATTTTTATAATAATCTAAGATCTCATCTTCTTCTTTTATTTTTTCAAAAGAAAATGCATTATTTAAATATTGGGTTAATTCATATTCACTTATTGTATTTTCATCTTTTTTTATAACAGCATTAGAAATAGCTTTTAATTCATGTCCATATGAGATTCTAATATCTTTTTTTGATAAAAAATCACTGGAAGGGATAATTAAATCAGCATATCTAGAAGTTTCATTTAAAGTTGTTCCATAAAAAACTACAAAACTTTTTTCTAAGCCTTCAATAACTCTTTGAGTATTTGGAGAACTTACAACAGGATTTGCACCTTGAATAAAGACTAAATCATAAGAAGCAAAATCAACTTCAGGTAAAGAAACAGTTTTTTTAGGTTTAACTTCAAATTTATTTTCATATCCATTTGTTGAATCACCAATATACCAAACTCCACCAGCGCTTTTATTATGAAGTCCAATATACGCAGCATAAGAATCAATTACTCTTGTTATTTGAGAACCTTCATAATATTTTTGAACCCCAAGACCTAACATAATTGAAACTTTTTTACCTTTTATAAGTTCATAAAATTTTGTAATATCATTAAGACTAACTCCTGTAGTTTCTTCGTATGAAACAACAGGTCTTTGTTTTGCTAAATCAAAGAACCAATCTGCACCATGGCCATGGTTTTGAATAAATTCTTCATCTTCCATATCTTCCATGTAAGCAAATCTTGTTAATAAAAGAGCTAGTTCATAATCAGTTTTTGGGTTAATTTGTAAATGAAGTTCACTTTTTTTTGCAATTGGCGTTTTAATTGGATCAATTGTTATAAAGGTTTTATCTTTTACAAGATTATACATATGTGGAGAAGTTATGGAAAAATTTCTTCCCCAAGCAATAATGATCTCAGAATCAATAAGATTTTGTATAGGAGGATTAGAAGAGTGTTTTCTTCCTTTACTTAGGCCATTTGAGCCTGGTCCCTCACATAAATCACCCTTTGTGAAGGTTGCTCCATATTTTGAGAAAAAAGTCTTTGGTGAGCTTTGCATAAGCCCTAAATTCCCAGAACCTTTATAATAGATTGTTTTTGAAGGTTCTGTATTTTCAAGTTTTTCTACTAATATATCTAGAGATTTATCTAAAGAAATCTTTTCAAGTTTTATTTTCTGATCTGCTATCAAATTCTTTGCTAAAGCTTTTTCTGGATTTAAATATGATTCTTTTAAAAAATCTTCTTTTAATAAATTTGCAAAATTAACACAAAGTTTTCCATTTGTTACTTTATGTTCTTTATTTCCTTTACACTTTTTATTTTCATAAATAGCTTCACAGGCATCAAAACAATCTAAAGGACAAGCTACTGATTTATTATTTAAAATACTATTTGAATTCAATTTTTACTAACCTTGAGAAAATTTCTGGATTATTAACTATAATTTTTACTTTATAAGAAGAAATATGCAAAGAATCTGCAACATCAAAAATCTTATTTATTTTTAAATCACTGGCTTTCCCATCAATAAAAATTGTTTTATTTTTAATAATATCAACATCCGCTATTGGGACAAAAATTTCTAATTTTCCACGAGATAAGTCTTTTGACTCATAAAGTAAAGTCCCAGGAGTTACATAATTACCTTCTTTAACTGCTATATTATAAATATAATTAGATTTTTCGACTAATTTTTTCTTCTTTATATTATCTTTTAAATTTGCTATTTTAATTAACATATCTGCTTTAGTTGTTTGAAAATTAATTACTTTAACTTTTTGATTATCTTTTTCATATCCAGATTTTGAAGAAACTTTTAAAAGTCTTTGATAATTCTTTTCTTCAATTTCCATCATTTGAGTAATTGCTTTTAATTTATTACTTGATTGTTGTAAGTCAATTCTATCTACATAAGAATCTATTTCTATGATTTTTGTATTATTAGCTTTTTTACCTTCTATTTTATCATTTGAATAAATTACTTTTCCACTAACTGCTGATTTTACTTGGAAACTCTCAATTGGCTCTAATTTTGCATAAAATTCATTTGCAAAACTTATACTCAAAAATGCTAAAAATACTAATAAATATCTCATTTTTTTCCTCTTAAATTTTGATCTGTTTTAATAAGTCAATAGTTTGTTTTTTCAAGACTTTAAAATCTATTTCACTCTCACATTTATATATTAATTCATCTAAAGATTCATCTATTTTTAAATATGGAAGTAAAGCCTTCATTAGGCTATTTTTGTCTTTTGTCTTTTTAACAATTTTTATTAAAGGCAAATCATCTTTTTTCTTTTTTGATTTTTGAAGTTTAGCGTAAGAAACTAAACCAATTATTAATATTGTAGTAAGAACTCCAAAAAAGAAATATACTATTTTTTGGGTTAATGTACTCTGCTGTACTTTAACTGAAAGCTCTTTTCTATCAAGAATTTTCTCTTTTGGTTTTTCTAATATAAGCTCTTTTAAAACTTGATTCTCTACTTCTATTTTAAAAGATTCTGTTGTTTTTTCTACAATTCTCTTTTCTTTTTTATCAAAATACTTTAAAGTTATACTTGGAATCAAAAAAGATGAACTTGAAACAATAGAATAAGCTTTTGAATATTTTCCTTCATAGCTATTATTTGAATATTTAGTATTCACTTCAGGTTTATTATCATAAATTGTGGCCTTTGGAATATTTAGTTTAATATCTTCTATATCATCAAAATTTCCTCTACCTTCAATATCTATTTTAAAAGATACAGACTCTCCTTGCTTGATTTTTGTTTTATCTACCTTTCCTTTTATATTAAAATCACCAATTAAACTTATACCCTGTGGGAGTTCTTTTATATCAAATTCTAGTTTATTTGAATATATCTTTAAAAGTTTTGGAGATGCGGTAAAGAAACCAAAAGCACTAGAAGAACTATCCATTATCTGAACATCAACTCTTAAAGGGGAGATTTTAAGTTTTCCACTTTTTTGAGGAAAAAGTAAAAAGTCTAATTCTTGGATTATATAGTCATTTTGTTCATATCTCTTATTTGAATTATCAACTTTTTTATGCCAAAAATTTTCAAAATGAGGCTGTTCAAAGCCAAGGTTTGTAATTTGAATATCTTTTTTATATTTAAATATTAGTTTAATAAGTAATTCTTCTCCCACATATAAAGAGGTTTTAGAAGGGCTTAATGTCAGTTCAAAATTATCTGATTTTGTCTTAGAAATTTTTTGCTCAGTAATTTTCTTTGGATTAGTTTTTACTTCTTCGTCATTTACAATAAAAGTAAAACTTGGAATAGTAAACTCATTATTTGCCACTATTCTATACTTTTTTGAAATCTTCTCAGAATAGTTTCCATTTAGAACTTGTAAAGATCTCGAAGTTCCTAAAGATTCTACTATAAAGCCATCAATTTCTTTTATTTTAGGAAACTTAACGGAAGAACCTACCGCTGTATATTCAAAAATAAAAGATTCACCTTTTGTAAAAGTATTGGGAGAATGTAATGTGACATTTGCAAAAAGTGATATATTTAAAAAAATTAATATTAATATTAATCTAATATTTTTCATCAAAACTCCAATGTTCCTTCAATAGCAAAATTTGCTTTAGAATCAAGTTCCGCATGGGATAAAACAGCAACTTGCAATCCAAATTTTTCATATATTTCTGAAACTCTTTTTCTTAAAAGTGGATCTACTACCATCGCAATTTTACTAAAACCTTTTGCTTCAACTAATTGAAGCAATTCTTTTGTTTTTGTTACAAGATTGTTAATCTCAGCAATGGATAACATTAGTTGAGAAACTCCATGTTGTTCTTGTAGTTTTCCAATAAATTGTTGCTCAATATCAGGTTTTATTGTAATAATATGAAGTGTATTATCACTATCTTTAAATCTATCTGTAATAAGTCTAAATAATTTACTTCTTACATGCTCTAATAAAATATCTGGGGCTTTTGTAAACTCTGCAATATCAGCAATTGCTTCAATAATAGTTAGCATATCAACTATTGGTATTTTTTCATGAAGTAACTCTTTACAAACTTTTAATAAAGAACCATATGAAGTAACTTTCATAGCCTCATCAACAACAATTGGGAAATCACTTTTAAGTCCTTCTACAATATCAACAATATCCTGTCTAGTGATAATATCTTCCGCGTGCTTTTTAATAATTTCTGAAATATGAGTTGAGATAATTGTAGGAGCATCTACAACTGTAAATCCTTTCATTAAAGCATCTTCTTTCAAACCTTCTTCAATCCAAGTTGCAGCTAAATTAAATACAGGTTCTTTTACTTGGAGCCCTTTTAGTTTATGATTTCCTGCTCCACCCATAGCAAGAAGTTTGTTTATCTCAACTCTACCTTTTACTAAAGGTATTCTTTTTAAATAAAGTTGATATTCATTTGGAGGTAAATTTGCATCATCTGAAATTCTAATTTGGGGAATTACAAACCCTAATTCACTTGCAATTGTTTTTCTAATAGCTTTGATTTTATCAAGTAATTCAGAGTCACCTTGAACAAGTTGTAATAATCTGATTCCTAGCTTTAACTCAAGGACTTCAAGCTTCATAATATTTTCCATAACTTGTTTTTCATTTGGTGCAGTAGTAGCTTGTTTTTTTCTATCTTTTAAATCTTGTATATTATCACCTGTTTGTGCAGATGCTTTTTCTGTACTTGGTTTAAAAAATCTTGTAACTACATTATCTTGATTATCATCAATCATATAAATTGCATATCCAATAAATACCATTAAAAGACCCATGATTATTAGAATTCCACTTGGGAAGCCTGGAATAAATCCAAATAATATCATTCCAATACCAAGTAAAATTAAAGATTTTGAATCTTTAATTAGTTGTGAAACTGCACTATTTGCAAACTTTTCTTCATCCATATTTGAACGAGTAATTATAATTGCTGTTGCAGTTGATAGTATAAGTGCTGGAATTTGGGCAACTAGTCCATCACCAATTGTCAAAATTGTATATATTTCAGCACTTTGAGATACAGTCATATCATGTTGAAATAGCCCAATTAAAAGTCCACCAATTAAGTTTACTAATGTAATTATAATACCAGCAACAGCGTCACCTTTTACAAACTTAGAAGACCCATCCATGGCTCCATAGAAATTTGCTTCAGAGATTAACTCTTTTCTTCTTACTTGAGCTTGTATATCATCAATAAAACCTGCATTTAAATCGGCATCAATAGCCATCTGTTTTCCAGGCATAGAATCAAGAGTAAACCTTGCAGTTACTTCAGCAACCCTTGTCGCACCTTTTGTTACAACCATAAAATTAATAAGCACTAAGATAATAAAGACAATAATACCAATAACCATATTTCCGCTAACAACAAAATCTCCAAAGGCTGAGATTATAGAACTAACGGCATCAGGACCATTGTGTCCTTCACTTAAAATAGACCTTGTAGTAGCTATATTTAAAGATAGTCTAAAAAGAGCTAAAATAAGAATAATTGAAGGAAAAGTTGTTAAGTCTGCTGGTTTTTGAATATATAAAGAAATAAGTAAAATAAGCAAAGATAAAGATAAGGAGATTATCAAAAAGAAATCTAATGCACCTTTTGGTAAAGGGATTATAATAATAGTAAGTATTGCTACAAATATTGCAACAACAAATAAGTCTTTTGAAAAAATCTTTCTTAAATTCATCTAATACTATAAATATTTATCTAATAAAATTAACTAGTGACAATTCGTTCATTTTGTTAATTGTCGAATATAAGGCTGTATATGTAAGCTCTAAAGCTTTTGCTTCAACAGCTACTTTTGATAAATCAGCAGCTCCAATTTCTTGAGATAAAATATTAAACTGTGTTAGTTTTGTACTAACTCTATCTAAGGAAATCTCAAAAACTTTATTTCTTCCACCAAGTTTTGCATGTCCTGTATTTACAGCATCAAAAGCTTCTGAAATTTCATCAAGACTTTCTCCTAAACTAGCTTTAGCTTCTTGTGTTGACACTGCATTTCCAAGAGAGTCTACTTGATTTAAAGCATTAATTATTTTGTCTAAAGTGTCAAAAATGTTTACTTTAGCTTCAAACTTTGTTCCATCTTCATTTGGTGTTGTAATTTGAAATGCTTTATCTGTACCAATACTAATTGGTCTCACTTCAGAAGTAGCATTCCCATCTTCATCATATTTTACAAGCTGTGTTATTACTCCTAATGTTGAAGGAGATTCAGAGGAGGGATCATTCGCAGGAACAGTCACACTATAAGTATAAGGACCTGTTCCGGGTGTAAGAGCTAAAGTATTCCCTTTTCCATCTTCTAATTCTGTATTAGCTGAATTAAAAGTCCATACTGTACCTTTTTCATCAATTAAAGATTCTGTTCCTAAAAGACCTATTGTTTGCAATTGCGTTGAATTAACACTAGCTTTCATTTTCCATTCGTAGCCATCTTGATCAATAATTCTCTCATTTGCATCAAATTCTAGTGTTTCATTTTTTAATGCACTACTTGAAGTATGCATAAAAGTTTCAAAACCTGTAACTCCTCTTTCTCGATAAGAACCCTCTTCAACAGCAATCTTTCTTAAAAAACCATCGCCATTGTAACGTATGCTCCCATCACTATTTTTACTAAATGCTTTTACTTGAGTATCTGAACCTGAATACAAATATTCACCCTCAACTTGTTGATTAGCAAAATCATAAAGATTTTCTCTAACTCCCACCAAATTGACAGCAATAGCAGCTCTTGCTTCAATACTTGTTGTATCATTTAGGGCTTTTTGAACTTCTACTTTTGTATAAGTTAATAAGTTTTTTATTTCTGATAATGTTGAATCTGAAACATTATTTTGAGCATTTGTTTTTTCGATTTGAACTTTAAGACCGTTATAAACATTAATCTTATCATCCACATAGATTTCTCTTGTATACAAATTCGCATCATCACTACCTTGTTGTAGCTTTTTACCTGTACTCATTTGATATGAAATTCTTTGTTGTTCATTATCAAGATTACTTAATCTAAATAATGTTTCTTGAGTTGACCTAATCATTGGAATACTCCTTTAAACTTATTTACAATTTCGCTATAACTGTAATGTTCTTTCATGCTTTGTGTTAAAAATTCTCTTATTTTTTCTTTTTTTGCTAAGGCATCATCAAGCTCTAAATCCATTCCTGCTTTATATGCACCAACACGAACTAAAACTTCATTTTCTTTTATCATAGATAATATCCTTTTTAGCTTTAAAAAGTAATTATAATGCTCATCATCAACTACTTTATCCATAACTCTCGAAGCTGATTTTAATATATTTATTGGAGGATAAAAGCCTTGTTCTGTTAAATCTCTAGTTAAAACAATATGTCCATCTAAGATTGATCTACTTTGATCAGCAATAGGATCATTCATATCATCTCCATCCACTAAAACTGTAAAAAATGCGGTAATTGAGCCTTTTGCATTATTCCCTGCTCTTTCCATTAGTTGTGGCAACAAAGCAAAAACAGAAGGTGGATATCCACGGCTTACAGGTGGTTCTCCTGTGCTTAAACCTATTTCTCTTTGTGCCATAGCAAATCTTGTGACTGAATCCATCATTAAAAGAACATCATGTCCTTTATCTCTAAAAAACTCTGCTATTGCCATTGCAGTGAAGGCTCCATATTTTCTCATTAAAGCTGATTCATCTGAAGTTGCGGCAACTATTATTGTATTTTCTAAATCATCATTTAAATTATAATGAATAAACTCAGGAATTTCACGTCCACGTTCACCAATTAAAGCAACAACTTTTATTTGTGCTTCACAACCTTTTACAATCATTCCCATTAAAGTTGATTTACCAACTCCTGAACCTGCAAAGATACCTACTTTTTGACCTTTCCCTGAAGTTAACATCGAATCTATTGCTTTTACCCCAGTTGAAAATCTTTCATCAATTATACCTCTTTCAAGTGCTGGCATGGAGAGCTTATTTATAGCAGAAGTCTCTTCTAAATCTTTTATCTTTCCTTTATCATCAATTGGCTCTCCTAAAGCATCTACAACTCTACCTAAAAGTCCATATCCAGCTTTTACAGAAAGCCCTTCTTTTTGTAAATAGACTTTATCATAAATTCTGAACCCTTCAATAAAAGAAAAAGGGACTATTGTAAAATCTCCTGCTTCAATTGAAGCTACCATTCCTAAAACTGTAGATATATGGTCTTGTGATTCTATTTTTACAATATCTCCAATTGCAACTTCAATACCCACAGCCTTAATTGTCGTAGAAGAAATATGTTTTATACGCCCAAAGGGAATAGATAAATTTGTAGAATCAATACTAGCTAAAAGTGAATCAATATCCATATTTACATCTCATCACACATCTTTTTATATAAACTATTTTTTGTGTCTTCCACTGCTTTACATTTATTTATAAATTCTTCTTTTTTTATATTATTATCAAACTCTTCATATAGTCTTATAATCTCATAATAAGTATGAGCTAAATCATTTGGTTTAATTCTTCTTGAATATTCTAAAGCTCCTAAAAGGAGTTCCAAGGCTTTTTGATTATTATTATTTGTTTGTTCAATTCTTGCTAAAGCTATTTCTACAAAAGGGGAATAAATATAAGCATCTGTTTCTTTTTGTTTTTTATATAATTTTTTCAATATTTTATCTGCTTCATTCATTAAATCTTTTTTTATTAAATACAAGTAATAATTATAATAAAAATCTATTATTAAAGGATTTTTTTCATTTTGCTTTATAAAATTTTGATTGGTATAAGCATAATTATAATATTTATCTAAAGCAACTGAATCATTTTTTTCAGTTAAGACTAAAAATCTATATAAGAACTCTTTACTTAAAACCTCTTTATCATCTACCATTTCTACTTTATAAGAGAAATTCTCTGCTTCATTATATTTCTTTAAAGCCAAGGCCATTCTTTCCATATATAAATATATATTTGGATCTCTACTTGTATTAAAAGTGTCTTTTAATAGTAAATATCCTTTTTCATAAGGAACCTCAATCAAGCATTCAAAAAACTTATATTTTGTTTTTTCATCTTCCACTAAAAGTTCTAAGGTTTCATTTCGTGAAGATTGTAAAGCTTTATTAAGTAAAAAACATTTTCCTGCTCTTAAATAGTCTTCTATCATTTGAATATTTACTTCATCAAATATTGATTCAACGGACTCATATCCAAATCTATTTGCAATGGTGTGAGAAATTTTTCTATAAATTTTCTTAGATTTTAAGATAATATCAAATTTTTTTTGTACTTTATCATTTAAAAGCTCTTGCAATAAAATTTTTTGTTGCATGGATTCAGAATCTGGATATTTTGTAGCTAAAAGTGCTGGAGGTATTATTCTTTGTCTCATTAATATTTCATCCAAATACATCTTTGATTTTTGAAAAAACATTCCATTTGGATAATCATTAAGTATATCTTTATATAATTCTTTTGCTTCAAGCAAATATTTGTCAGTTCTATCATACATTTCCATATAAGTATTTGCTAATTTAAATTTAAAATCTTCAATAGCGCTTGGTTTATTAGTTCTTTTTAATAACTCTTTCAAGATTTCAACTGCAAATTCAGGCATTCCTACTCGTATTAGCCTATTTACTTTTTCTAAAGCTAGGTATGAATCTTGAGCATAATAATCCATATTTTTCTTTAATACCTTTGATATCAATTCATAGGCTTTATCTTTTTTACCATCTAAAATATAAACATCAAAAAGCTCATCTGCAACTAAGGTTGCTACTAAAACATCGGTTGTTTCAGTTAATATTTTATAAAGAACTGTTGTTGCTTTATTAAAAGAACCTTGGTGTTTATAAATTTTTGCTAAATATATTTTTCCATACGCTTTTGTGATTTTATTATCAAAATTATTTATTATAATATTTGCAAAGTATATAGCATCATTTGCTTTATTTGTATTAAGCTTTAATTCAATTAAAACCATATATGCTAAAGCTAAGTCCTCTTCATGAATTTTTGAATCATTTATAGCACTTTCTAGCTCTTTTGAGGCTTCGAGAATTAATCTCTTTGATTTTTTCTTTACAGTTAATTCTGAATGAAGAATAACTAAATCAGAATCTAATAATTTTATTTTGTTTTGATTTTTAAAAGCTTCTAATTGACTAAAAGCTTCATCAATTTTACCCTCTTTAGATAGCATCTTAATCTGCTTTATTAATTCAAAGCCATCTGTTATTTCTTGTGTTCTTTTTTGAGATATTTGATTGCCTGAGGAATCAATAAACCCATAATAGAAATCTTTTTTTGCATATACAAAAGATATTAATAATATACAAATAAATAATACTCTCAAAAAATCACCTTCTTTTTTTCTTTTTTAATTCATAAACATAAGAAAAAATCTCTGCTAAAGCTTTATAAAATTCACTTGGAATTTCTTGATCAACTTCTATTTGAGAATAAATAGATCTAGCTAATGCAGGGTTTTCTATTATTGGAATATCATTTTCTCTTGCAATATCTTTGATTTTTAATGCAATAAAATCAATTCCTTTTGCCACAATTGTAGGAGCACTATTCTTCTCATTATCATACTTCATAGCAACTGCATAATGCGTTGGGTTTGTAATAACAACATCTGCATCAGGAACATCTGACATCATCCTCTTTTGCGCCATTTGCATTTGAATTTTTCTAATTCGTCCTTTTACTTGAGGATCCCCATCCATATTCTTATATTCATCTTTAATCTCTTGCTTACTCATTTTAAGAGATTTGAAATAATAATGTCTTGTAAAATAAAAATCCATTATAGCAAAAATTATTATAATTAAGAGTATAGCTGATAAAAAGTACCCTGTTAACTGAATAATTGCAGCTATTGTAGCTGGCAACTCTTTATCCATCATTGATAAAAAAGCTTTATATGTAAAAATAAAAAGAAGAAACATGACAACAACAATAATTAATAATTTCATTGTTAACTTTAATGCTTCTAAGGCTTTTTTAGGACCAAAAATATTTTTTGCTCCTTTTATTGGATCTAATTTTGCTAAATCTATTTTTAAAGGAGTTGCAATAAATCCAAATTGAGTCCAGTTTGTTATTAAAGCTAAAATTATTACTATAATAAAAATTGGCATTAAGGAAATAAGAAGAGTTATTACAGTTGTATAGCCTATTTCATAGAGGGTATTTCCACTCATATCTTCACCAATAAAAGTATATGAATATAAAAAAAGTTTTATTATCTGACTTAAAGCGGGACCTGAAAAAAATAAAAGATATAAAGAACCAAAAAACAAAATTGCAGCACCTGTAACTTCCATTGATTTTGGAACATTACCCTCTTTTTTTGCATCTTCTACTTTTTTATCGGTGGGTTCTTCGGTTTTTTCTTCTTCATCACCAGCCATTTATCTCTCCAACTTTTTAATCTTATTGAAACTTCATAATCATATAATTTGTAAAACTTTCTGTAAATACTTCCATTCCAACTATCAAAAATAAAAATATTAAAGCAAATTTTAGCTGGAATGTAATTACAAATGGTGAAAAAGAAGGCATGGACTTTGTTCCATATCCGTAATATATATCCATAATAAAGCCAACAAAAAATAAAGGCAAGGCAAAAGCAAAGGCAAAAGCAAACATTCTTTTTATTTCATCAATTGCAATTTGAATACCATCATATGAAAAAATATCAAAAGTTCCTAAATGAATCATTGAAAAACTTTTTGATAGTATTACAATGGTCATTTCATACATTCCTGTTTCAAAAAATATCATCAAAGCAATCCAATATAAAAGTCTTGAAACTAAACCTTCATTTGAACCAGTTGCAGGGTCAAACATACTAGCCATAGACAAAGCAGTTGAATAGCCAATAAAATCTCCTATGATTCTCACCGCAGCAAAAATTACATTTAAAAACATTGCAGCAACAAAACCTAAAGTAATTTCACTTATGAGTGCTAAAATAAACTCTTCTTGAGAAAAAGTATTTTGAATTTGTATTAAAGGGAAAAGAAAAACTGTTAAATAAAAAGCAAAAACAATTCTTATTGTTCCACTAATTGCACTATGACCAAAAACTGGCATAAAAGCAACAAAGGCTATTAGTCTTGCTAATAATAAAAGAAATGTATAAAGTGTTTCTTCATTTAGAAGTGATATTAATTCTTGCATTTACAGATAATTTAAATCTTCACCAACATCTTGATTTTGATTAATTGCTTCAATAATCTCATTTGAAGATGGGGCTTCATTATTTTTATTATTTTCTTGTTCACTAAATGATTTATTACTTGAACTTTCATTTCCCATGTTAAAATCTAAGTTAAAAGTAGTTTGATTATTGTTGAAGTTTTTATTTAATGCATCTCTTAAAGTGTTTTGGTTTTCAACAAAAGCATCTAAGGTATTTGAATTTGACATATTTAGACTAATACTAATTGAATTTTCTTTATCATTTTTCATTAAAATTGCAATTTGTCCTAATTGTGCAGGAAATAAATTAATTCTAAAAGCAGTAACAGGAGGCTTATAATTTTCATACATATTTCTAGCGATATCTGACATCATTGAAGACATATGTTGTTGAGCTCCAATTATTCTATTTTGGATAGATAAAACCAAGCTTGGACTTACATTTAAAGTAACAGCTTCTTCAATTACAGAACTTGCATTTGCGATTATTGCAGTTGAATTAGCTGTTGAATTTACTGTATCAATTGGATTTATTTTTTGATTATTTAAAATTTTTGTATTTTGTTTATTTTCTAGATTTTCGTTATTATTAATGTTTCTATTAAATGCTAATCTATTTAAATCATTTTCTTTATTATTTGATGATGGGTTATTTACTTGATTTGTTGATTGATTTGTATTTACTTTTGTTTCTATACTTGTATCTTTTAATCCTAAATTTAAAAGTTCAGCACCTTTTTTAATATCTTCTACATTTGTACCCTCTTTAACAACTTTTACACCTTCAGTTTTATTTGCAATCATTTGATTATAAATAGAATTCTTTTGAGAACCTAAAAATATATTAGTTACAAAATCATTAGCTTTTGTGTTACTTGTATTCTGTCCTGTTGTATTTTGTGAAGAAGGAGTAGTTTCATCTTGATTATCAGTTATATTAATCGTTTTAGAAGCATTATCTAATAATCTATCCATTAAAGATCTTGGAGTTTTTAACTCTTGTGTATTCTCTTTTAATAAAGTATTCTTATCAATATTTACTTTTTGTTCTTCTTTAACTATTACACTTGAATCTAGTTTTGCAAACTCTTTTGAAACTGTTTCATTAATTTGCTTATCTGTAGTAATTGGAGTTATTTTTTCATTTGGAGTTATTTTGTTTTCTATTTTTGAAGAATCTTTTATCTCTACTTTTTCTTCAATATTTTGAGTATTTTTTTGCACTAATTCTTTTGAGATATTTGTATTTTTACTTTCTATTTTATTTTCTACTTTTACTTCTTCTGTAGATTCATCTTCAAAATTTAGTGTAGTTTGGATTTGTTCTTTTACTAAATTTACTTTTGTTTCTTTGTTATCTCTTATTTCAAGTTTTGCTTCTGGCTTATTCTCTGTTTTATTTTCTATTTTAATCTCAGCTTTATTTTCTACTTTATTTTCTGTTTCATTTTCTAGATCACTAGCATTGATTTTATTCTCAACTTTATTAACTAAGGTATTATCTTTAGGAGTATTTTGATTTTTTAATTCTTTTGAAAGTTCATTTAAAACAGTTTTATTTTCTATTTTTGGGGTTTCTGTTTTTACTTCTATTAAACTTTCTTTTGTAATAGAATTTATTTCACCATTTATATTTTTTGTTATATTTTCTTTACTTGAGAAATTATCTAAATTCTCTTTATTTGCAATTTCTACTTTTGCCTGTTCAATCATTTTATCGAGTAATGAAGTTTCAGTTTTTGGAGTTTCCAAATTACTTTCTAGATTTTTGATACCCGTATTTACTGTATTATTTGTTTTTTCTACTTCTTTATTTTCTGTTTTTGAAGTTTCTGTTTTTGAAGTTTCTACTTCTTTATTTTCTATATTTGTATTTTCTGTTTTTATATTAACTGTTTCTTTATTTTCTATATTTGCATTTTCTGTTTTTATATTTGTTACTTGTGTAGAGTTAAGAGTATTTTTTGCATCAATAATCATTTTATCTAATAAAGATGTTGAAGATTGTGTTATTTTAGCTCCACTTTTAGTATCTTTTGTTTCTAATGTTTCACTATTTTTATTTTCAGTTTTCTTAGAATTTTCTTCAGTATTTGTATTTTTTGTTTCAAGATTATTATTATCTACTTGATTTTTTAAAGAAGTTTTTGAAAACTCACTTTCTTTTGATGAACTTTCATTAGAAATTGTTTTACTATCAGCTTTATTTTCTACATTATTATCTATTTTATTAGCTAATAAAGAATCAAAAAGAGATAAACCTTCTTTTTTTATTGAAGTAGGATTATTACTAGTAGTAACTTTATTATTACTAGTTTTTGAAAGAGATAAAAAATCAACTTCTTTAGTCATCATTTATGCCTTTAATATATCTAATGTTTTGGCATCGATATTTTTGTGCGTTTTAAATGTTGCAACATTTGCTTCATATGAACGCATTGCTTCAATTAAATCCACCATTTCTATAACTGGATTAATATCAGGATAAGCAACATAACCGTCATCATTTGCATCAGGATGTGATGGCTCAAATCTCATAACAGGTTTGGCATCATTTTCAACTATTGATTTAACTCCAACACCTTTTAATGAAATATCAGCATTTTTATTTACTTCCATCCCATTGTTTTTTTCTTTTTGATTTTCTTGCAAAAGTATTTCTTCAAATACTACATTTTGTTTTTTATAAGGTCCGCCATTTTCAGTATGTGTAGTTTTAGCATTTGCAATATTTGCACTAACAACATTTATTCTTGTTCTTTGTGCACTCATTCCAGAAACTGCTATATTATAACCATCAAAAAATCCCATATTTTAATCCTTTTTGATTTATACTTGCATTCGCATAACTTCTTTGTATGCATTTACAGCTTTGTTTTTAACTTCAAGAGCAAGTTTTAAAGACAATTCAGCCTCTTCTATTTTTTGTACTGCTTCTTGTAAGTTTTTAACACTTCCTGTAGCTATTCCTTCCATAGCTTTATAACCATCAACTTGACTTCCATTAACTTCAGATATTGCATCTTTTAGCATGTTATCAAAAGTTTGATTATTAACTTTAGTATCAACTTTATTTAATGGATTAACTTGTTTATTCGTAATCAACCCAATTGAATCAGCTATTGATGAAAGATTCATTTAATTTCCTTTTTTCTTAAAATACTAAAATCAAAATTTTTGTGCTTCTTGAACACTAAGTTCAGCTAACATTGCATCTATTTTTTCTTCATTATATTTAAAATCTAATTCTGATCTTTTATTGTCTAGACTAAAAAGTAAAATTATTAGTGAGAGCATCATATTTGAAATTCCTTTTAAAATTACTGTCACAGCAATAATTCCAAAAATCATTTCTAATGGGGTATAAAGGTCTGCGTTAATCACAAAGAATATTAAAGTAGCAAAAAAGCCAGTGGCAATATATAATCTAAATATACCACTATTAACTACACCTTGTGAAAATTTTTCGACTACCATATTGTCCCTATGTTAGATAAAAAAATATTAATTGCCATTATACTCACAAATAAACCTTACTTGATATCATTAAGTAATATGTCAATAATCCCTTGCAATTGTTTTGTTATATCATCATTTGCAAATTCATGTGCAAATAATTTTCTAAGCCTTGAAGTGGTAGAGATATTTGCGGATGTTGAAACATTACCTATATATTTTACCATAAAATTTTGGTTTAAACTATTTTTTTTAGCTAAATTTACTAAAGAAGTAGTGATAGCCTCACCTATTTTATAATTTTTAGTATGATTAAAACATAATAAGAGTTTTTCTTTATCTAAAGAGAGCATTTTCATCAAGGCATAAACATCTGTTAAAGCAGAAGGATCTGTAGTTGTTAAAGCCACGACATTATTAGAGATAGAGAGAAATTCTTGAACATAAGAATTAAGTCCAGCTCCTGTATCAATTAAAACAATATCATAAATATTTAACTCTTTTAGATCTTCAATAACTCTACTTAGAACAAGAGAGTTTTTTAAATTTGAATATTGATATCCACTTTTCCCTGCTACTAAAGAAACATTTTTAAAGTTTGTATTGCTGGTCACTTCAGAAATTGTATTTCTTCCTTCAATATAATCAAATAAGGTAAGTTTTGGTCTAATGTCAAATAAAACTTGCATATTTGCAAGTCCAATATCAGCATCAACAACTGCGATTTTATAGCCTCTTTTTGCTAAAAGATATGAAATATTTGCAGTAAAAGTTGATTTTCCAACTCCACCTTTTCCTGAAGTTATAGTTACTACTTTAGTTTTTGTTTTTTTTGAACTTGCTCTAGTTAAATTAACTAAATTTCTAGCTTGAGAGGAGATTGCATTAAACAATAATTATCTCCTAGCACAAGAATTATTCATAAAACAATCAATTAAGAAACTCGAATCAGAAATAATTAAATCATCAGGAACATTTTGACCAATTGAGAAATATGTAATTGATTTTTTTGTTTTGTGAGCAAAAGAGATTAAGTTACCAAAACTCTTTGTTTCATCTAATTTTGTAAATGTTAAATAATCAATATTTAATCTTGAATAGTTAGTGTAAATATCTATTAAATCACTATGTTTTACATTTGCAGGTAAAACAAGTACTTTTTCAATTGGAAGCTCATCTACTCTTTCTTGATACTCATTTATTAATTCTATTTTATCTACGTCATATTGAGAAGAGCCAGCAGTATCTATAAAGATATAATTACAGTCTTTTAATCTAAGTAACGCCTCTACTAAATCTTCTGGTTTTTTAACTACTTCTAAAGGAAGTCTCATAATATTTGTATAAGCGTTTAATTGTTCAATTGCCCCTACTCTAAAAGAATCTAATGTCACAATTCCAACTTTATAATTTTGCCCTAATTTATAAGCATATCTTGCAGCTAGTTTTGCAATAGTAGTAGTTTTTCCAACTCCGGTTGGTCCTACCATCATTATTATTTTTCTTTGGTGTTTTCTTAAAGGAACTTCTTGCTTAATTGGAATAATCCTTCTTAATACAAGTTTAAAAAAGTCATTCACTTTCTTTGGATTAGTTTTAAGTGCAACAGGTAATTGCTTTATGGTTTTTTTCATAATTGTATAAGTCATCTCTTGATCAAATTCATTTTGCTCAAAAAGAGTATAAATATCAATAAATTCAGGAGGAATAGTTAAATCATAAAGTTGACTCTTAGGATCCCACAAGGTTTTTTGAACTTGCATAATAGCATCTTGCATTTTAAGAATCTCTTCTCTAAAATCATAAAACTTCGCTCCATTTGCTGGCTCTTTTTTAAAAGGAGATGATA
>Ga0193955_1000541_pt1 | contig 20690 bp, 21 predicted proteins | sample BB_6_MG_FD_140343 | JGI IMG/M metagenome (GOLD analysis project Ga0193955, IMG submission 140343) | Microbial mat bacterial communities from the Broadkill River, Lewes, Delaware, United States - BB_6_MG | ecosystem: Environmental > Aquatic > Freshwater > River > Microbial mats | place: USA... | reverse complement strand
AGGAGAAAACCGAAGTCACCGACGCGGTTAACAACAAAAGCTTTCTTGCCCGCATCACTCGCGCTTTTCTTCTCAAAATAATAGCCGATTAGTAGGTATGAACAGAGTCCAACCCCTTCCCAACCAACAAACATGACCAGTGCGTTGTTGCCAAGTACAAGCATCAACATTGCAAAACTAAACAGGTTCAGGTAAGAGAAAAAGCGATAGTAGCCTTCTTCACCATGCATATAACCAATTGAGTAAAGGTGAATTAGAGTTGCTAAGCCTGTTACGTTCATCATCATCAAGCCAGAGAGAGGATCTAACAAGAAACCCCAATCAACTTGCAATGTGCCAACAGTCATCCAACTGCAAACAATTACTTCATGTACCTTATCGGTATCACCAAGCAATTTTAAAAAGTAGTTACAAGACACTAAAAATGAACTGAAGATTGCGAGGGTAGCAATAGACCCAATCACCTTTTCATTTTTGATTTTTTTGCCCAACAACCCGTTGATTAAAAACCCGATAAATGGGAACAACGGAATGAGCCATAAGTTATCGTACATCTACATCTCCTCTAGTCGGACTGAACCATCGACAGCCCTGAAGAAGTTACCATTTCAACAGGCTGAAGTCCTCAACATCAATGGAATCACTGTTACGGAAGAAAGCAATCATAAGCGCTAAGCCTACAGCCGCTTCAGCCGCCGCAACGGTCATAATAAAGAATACAAATATCTGACCATCCATATTTCCGAGGTGGCTCGAAAGTGCAATAAAGGTGAGGTTGACTGAATTAAGCATCAACTCTACGCACATAAAAACAACTATGGCATTTCTTCGGGTTAGGACACCAACTGTTCCCAGAGAGAACAAGATGGCACTTAGAACCATATAGTGAGTGATTGTAATCATGATAAAATCTCCTGTTCCTAAATTTTATACTTCCCGTTTCGCTAATACAACGGCACCAACGATGGCAACCAAAAGTAGAATCGAAGCGATCTCGAACGGAAGTAGAAATTCGGTGAACATCGCTTGTCCAATCAGCTCAGTGTGTCCAACGGTTTCAATTACTTCACTATTAATAGGGCCGACGGTGTTACTCACAACACCTTGCTTTAAGGTGACGATCACTTGCACCATCATCACGGCTGCGGCAACAAATGCACCGATAACAGCATGACGATAACGCGCAACAACCTCAGAGCCTTGATTAAGTAACATCATGACAAAGATGATCAAAACCATAATCGCGCCAGCGTAAACCATGATCTGCACCGCTGCCATAAATGGCGCGTGCAACATGACATAGAAAACTGCGAGGCAGAAAAATGTCATGACCAATGAGATAGCGCTATTGATTGGGTTTTTGCATGAGATAACGCAAAACCCTGAAATAATCGCGACAAACGCGACAAGATAAAAGAAGATCAGCTGCAATAATTCCATGAGTGTGGCTCCTATACCGATTATTTGAGCAAACGCTCCTTGGTGAAGCAGAAGTCTTCACGCTTGTAATTGGCCAATTCGTACTCACCAGTCATCTCGATCGCTTCAACGGGGCACGCTTCGACGCAGTATCCGCAGAAGATGCATCTGAGCATATCGATCTGGTATACGGTCGGATACTTTTTACCATTAGCATCCTCACCAGCCTCTACAGTAATACATTTGGCAGGACAAACCGTTGGGCACAGATAGCATGCAACGCATTTTTCACGATCATGGTCGGGCACCAAACGATGCAAACCACGAAATCGCTCTGACGGCTCGAGCTTTTGTTTTGGATAATCAACCGTAGTTGAATTGCCCGGCAAGAGATGTTTTGCCGTTATGCTTAGGCCCTGAATAAACTCTTTAATCATGGGTCGTTCCTTTGAACAGGGGTTACATCATAAAAAAACTACGACAGCTCCAGTAATGACAATGTTCAGTAATGCTAAAGGCAAGAACACTTTCCAACCCATAAACATCAACTGGTCATAACGAACACGTGGGAACGTGGCGCGAATCCAAATAAAGACAAACATGAATGCGAAAATCTTAAGGAGCAGATTAATCGGCCCCGCAAATGGACCAGCAGGTCCACCGAGGAACAATGTCGAAGTCAATGCTGAAACAACGATCATGTTTGCATACTCAGCCATGAAAAATAGAGCGTATTTCATTGATGAATATTCTGTACAAAAACCTGAAACCAATTCAGTCTCAGCTTCTGGCAAGTCAAATGGAGTACGGTTGATTTCAGCCAGTGAAGTGATCACGAACAAACCAAACGCGAGAGGCTGTGAGAACACATACCAATCAAGAACCGAACCTGCTTGAGCATCAATAATACCGCGAAGACTCAATGTCTCTGAGAGCATAAAGACGGCAATGATTGACAAACCTGCCGCAAGCTCATATGAAACCATTTGCGCTGCGGAACGGACACCACCTAACAAGGAGTACTTGTTGTTAGAAGCCCAGCCTGCCAAAACAATCCCATAGACACCCAGACCAGCCATGGCGAGGATATATAGAATCCCGACATTGAGATCGGTAATTTGTAATGAAACTGTATAGCCACCGACAACAATATCACCACCAAAGGGGATAACAGCTACAGTGATAAAGGCAGGAACTAATATCATCATTGGCGCTAACACGAATGCCAACTTACTCGATTGAGCAGGAATGATATCTTCCTTAAAAAACAGCTTCAAACCATCAGCGATTGGCTGCAACAAACCTAAAGGCCCAGTCATTGTGGGTCCAAGTCGTGTCTGCATCCGGCCGATAATCTTCCGCTCGGCATAAGTTGCATAAGCAACGATCAAAATAACCACGATAAACACTGCCAAGATTTTGGCGAGCATAACGCTAACAAACAGTATCGGGTCATTCGAGAGGCTAAGCATTTCAGGCATGATTTTCCTCTTTCCTTCTTCTCTATTCCTACCGTAGATCTATGAGTAGGAGACTTAGGCTGGCGACAGCGCCATGCCACTACTTAATTAACGATCAATTTCACCCAAAACAATATCTAAGGTTCCGATTGCTGCAATAACATCAGCAAGCAATTTACCCTCAATCATTTGTGGCAACGCTTGCAAGTTAACAAACGATGGTGGGCGGATTTTCATACGGAACGGGTTAGCGCTACCATCTGAAACAATGTAGTAACCTAACTCACCCTTTGGTGCTTCAATTCCTTGGTAAACCTCACCCGGCTCGGGTTTAAACCCTTCGGAGATAATCTTAAACTGGTGAATCAAGCCTTCAATACTGTTTGACACATCTTGCTTTGCAGGAAGACATACCGATGGCACATCGGCGAGAATTGGACCCGGCTGGAGCTTATCGAGAGCTTGGCGGATGATTTTGCATGATTCACGCATCTCATCCAGACGCGCTTTATAACGATCAAACGTATCGCAACCTTCACGAGTAATAACCTCAAAGTCATAATCTTCATAACCTGAGTATGGATTATCACGACGTAGGTCCCAATCGACGCCACTTGAACGCAAAGCAGGCCCAGTCAAACCAATATCAATGGCATCTTCTGCACTGATTTCAGCAACACCGATCGTACGTTTTTGCCAGATCTTGTTGCCAGTCAATAAACCTTCGTAGGTATCAATATGCGCTGGCATACCATCGATAAACTTCAACACGTCATCTTCAAAACCGTCAGGCAAGTCTAAAGATAAACCACCAACGCGGAAATAGTAAGATGTCATACGGGCACCGGAAAGCTTCTCATACATATCCATGATATCTTCACGCTCACGGAAGCAGTATAAAAAGACCGTCATTGCGCCGATATCTAACGCATGAGTCGCCAACCAGACCAAGTGACTCTTGATCCGTGTTAACTCTGACATCATGACTCGAACAACTTTTGCACGCTCAGGAATCTGATCTGTGATTCCAAGTAATTTCTCTACAGCCAATACATAGCCGAGGTTATTACTCATAGGCGCCAAGTAATCCAAGCGATCTGTCAATGGGAGCGCACGGTGGTAGCTGCGGTTTTCAGCTAGCTTTTCCACCCCACGATGGAGAAAACCGATATGGGGGACAGCACTGACAACGGTCTCACCGTCCAGTTCAAGCACCAGCTGCAACACACCGTGCGTTGACGGATGCTGCGGCCCCATATTTATTGTCATCGTCTCTTTTTTAGCCATTTCAAGCCTCGTTATTTAAATCGGTAATGCGCTAGGTTACGAAATTCTGCCCTGATACAATTCGCGATCAGGCCCTTGGAGAGGATAATCTTTACGCAACGGATGGCCTTCCCAATCAGCTGGCATAAGAATACGACGTAGATCAGGGTGATTATTAAACGTAATCCCCATTAGATCCCAACACTCACGCTCAGGCCAGTTTGCCGTTGACCAGACCGTGGAGACAGTATCTACACTAGCCTCTTCTTCGGTCACTGGAACCTTAACGCGCAAACGTTCTTTAGTCGTAATATTATACAAGTTATACACCACCTCAAATCGTGGCTCTTGACCTAAATAATCGACTCCGCAGAGGTCACATAAGAAATTATAACCAGCCTCGTCCTTTAAGAATTGGCAAATTGCTACAATATCTTCTTTTTTTACCGTAACCGTAACCTCGTCCCGATATTCTTTTACCTCAAGGACAGATGCGGCGTAGGCACCTTTTAGCTTTGCTACAACAGCTTGGCTCATACTATTTTCCTATCTGTTCGGTTTCTAGCAATAAACTAGCCTGGAATAACTTCACCCGCACCGATGGCTGCACCAAAACTGTTACGCTCACGCATAATTTTTTCTTGCAGCTTAATCAATCCGTACAACAATCCTTCAGGGCGTGGTGGGCAACCTGGGATATACACGTCAACAGGAAGAACTTGATCAATCCCCTGAACAACACTGTAGGTATCAAACACACCACCCGATGATGCACATGCACCCATCGCAATTACATACTTAGGCTCTGGCATCTGCTCATAAACGGTCTCAATAACCGGCAACATCTTGTGCGTGACTGTTCCCGCAATGATAATAACATCGGCCTGACGTGGTGACGCACGGAACAAAACGCCCATACGGTCAAGGTCAAAACGCGCCGCACCTGTTGACATCATCTCGATCGCACAACAAGCAAGACCAAAAGTCATAGGCCACAACGAACGGGAGCGAGCCCAGTTAACCACCAAGTCAAGCGAAGTGGTCATAACATTGTTCCCTAAAACCTTACTGTAATCAGGCTCAGAGCTCTGTTCAACTCCTTGTACTACTCCCATTCCAATGCTCCTTTTTTCCAGACGTAAACGTAACCGACAAGCAGGATCACGATAAAGACGCCCATCTCTACAAAACCAAACATCCCGAGTTTTTTGAAGACAACAGCCCACGGATATAGAAATACCGTCTCGATGTCGAACAAAATAAACAGCATGGCGACAATGTAGAATTTAACAGAAAACCGCTCGCGAGCAGTTCCGATAAGAGGCATACCACACTCATAAGGGGCAAGCTTAACCGCACTTGGCTTCTTTGGCCCAAACAAGAATGAAAAAGTCACCGAACCCAATGCGAACATCAGTGCGATGGCTATGAGGACGAGTATCGGTAGATAACTCTCAAGCATGAAACAGCTCCTCCAGACAGGGTTAATTCATGTCATACAAACAGACACATTTTACATATTTCAGCGTCTGCAAGTTAAGTTAAAACCACTGCTTTGTCAAGCTAAAAATATAGTATACAGTATGCAAACAAAATAGGATAAATCTCTTTCAATTCAATTACTTAGAAACTTAATTTCCTCCATTTCGCTGCCATTATTACAGTGCAAAACCGTCAATCGTATACATAATTTTGCCCACACAATCCGATTCAATCAACAAAAAAGCCCTGAATCGACAAAAATCGATCAGGGCTTCATCTTGACCACCTTAACTCTTACTACAAACTATATCACGCCTCTTCACTCTCTGGAGGATGAAGATAACGTGTCACCGCTGCCCTAATTGCCGTTGCCGCCAAGTTAGAACAATGCATTTTCGTTTCTGGCAACCCACCCAAAGCTTCAGCAACCGTATCATCTGTCACCTCAAGCGCTTCGTCGAGCGTCTTACCAACAATCATTGTACTTGCCATGGATGTTGTAGCAATAGCTGCACCACAACCATAAACTTTATACTTTACGTCGGTGATGACATCATTATCAATTTTCAAAAAAATAAGCACTGCATCACCACAGCCCGGGTCTCCAACCTTCACAACCACATTAGGATTCTCAATCTGACCCACATTGCGCGGATTAGAAAAATGATCCATAACCTTATCCGTATACATACTGACAATCTCTCCCAATCTCGATAGAGCTTTACACAACGATACTTACTTGACCAATTCTGTCTGATTTACGCTGTGGTGAATATAAATCGCTTCCCCCACTGAGTCAAGTGCAACTACCTATATAGCTGACATTTTAAAGCATCACCTTCGCCTATATTAATGCTATAAAGTAGACAGCAAACCAATATCGTCAACCAAACACACAGATAAGTACCCATGAAATCATACAGTCAAAGCAGCCGCCTATCTATGTGCCAAGCCATTGCTGAAAGCCAAGGCAATGAAGTTTTCTTTCTCGGCCACACCGACGCCAAACTAAACATTTGGAGCGTAACAGTTCTCGCTCGCGGCAACAAACAAGCCGTACCAGCACTGCTTAGTCGCTGCCAAAGCGGTGACACAGTTATCCACAACCACCCCTCAGGAGACTTAACCCCCTCCAACGCTGATCTCGAGATTGCAGCCCTACTTGGCGAGCAAGGGATCGGTTTCCACATTGTGGATAACTCTGTTGAAAAGGTGTATAAAGTTGTTGACGCCTGTCCACCTCAAAACCAAGAGAAGCTAAAACCGGAAACCCTTGCTGACCATTTAGGCCCGAACGGTCCGTTGGCGCAACACCTCGGCAGCTACGAAGAACGCCCCGAGCAACTGCGGATGGCTTTCGATTGTGCCGAAGCATTCAACCAAGACAAACTGGCAACAATCGAAGCTGGAACTGGCACAGGCAAAAGCCTTGCCTACCTTATCCCTGCTATTCTATGGTCACTCAGCAACGAAGAGCCCATAGCGATCTCCACTAACACCATCAATCTTCAAGAGCAATTGCTTCGACAAGACCTGCCACTTCTACAAAAAGCAATCAACCAAGAGTTCCAGGCCGTCCTTGTCAAAGGGCGCAACAACTACCTCTGCCTGCGCCGCCTCGACAACGCTTATCGCGAACCCGACCTGTTCAGCAGTGACCATACAAGTGACCTAGAAAACCTACGGAGCTGGTCTACTGCAACCAAAGCAGGAAGCCGCGACGAACTCAATATAGTGCCTGACCCGACGGTATGGAGCGAAGTGTGCTGTGAGATGGACCAATGCCCGCGAACACGCTGCCCGCACTACACCCGTTGCTTTTTCCACAAAGCTCGTCGTCGCGCTGCCCACGCTGACCTATTAATCGTCAACCATTCACTGCTCATGTCAGACTTGGCGGTTCGCGCGCAAACAGACAATTATTCAGCTGCGGCGGTGCTACCACCATACAATCGGATCGTCCTTGACGAAGCACACCACCTTGAAGATGCCGCAACACGAAACTTCTCAATTCACATCAGCGAATTCAACTTTTCCCGCCTACTGAACAGGTTATGCCATCCTCGCAAACAAGAGCGCGGACAACTTCCACAACTCATCAGTGCCTTGGCAAAAGAACTGCCTGACACAGAAGCAATACTTTACGATTCGCTGTACGGTCAAATTGAAGAATTGATCTCAAGATGCCGCCAATTGCGTGAAGACTCCCGTCAACGATTCCACCATCAACGCGACCAGCTATTGCAAAAGAGCGCGCTAAATTCATCACGCGCTGACCACCGCTGGAGGATCACCCCCAGCGAAGCGTTAACCTCGAACTGGAAAACACTCAGAGCAGATCTCGCGCCGCTAGCAAAAGAGAGTGTCGAAATCGGCGAAAAGATGCAACAGCTTCTCAAGCAGTGCAACAAAAACCTGCCAGACAAAACAGCAGAAGCGCTCCTTGGCAACCTCACGGACACTCAAGGGATTTGCGACCGACTAACAGGACTAGGCAACGATCTCAACCACACCCTAACCCTTGACGACCAAGCCTGCACTTGGCTTGAAACAACTCAAGGTCTTGGCCGCAATAAAGAGATGGTACTCTGGCTCAACATGGCCCCTATCAATGTCGCCCACACGCTCAAAAACGCCCTTTATGACAGATTTAGAACCATCATCCTAACGAGCGCAACCCTGACAACAAACCATAGCTTTAACTTTTTCAACCAACGCAGCGGACTTGACCTCTGCCCACCCCAGCGCCGCAGTGAACGACAGCTCGAATCACCTTTTGACTTTGCCAACCAAGCACTCATTGCCGTCCCTAGCGACATCGTCGAACCAAATCATGAAGATTTCGCCACCATGCTTTCCCAGCAGGTCGATTCCGCGGTCAAAGCCTCACAGGGACGCACCTTTGTGCTCTTTACTGCCTACACTTTATTAAAAAAAATCTACACCCAACTCGATGCTCCACTTAATGCGCATGGCTTTCGTTGCCTATGCCAAGGCCAGTCATCACGCCATCAAATGATCGAGCAATTCAAACAAGGTGACGGCAACATCCTGTTTGGCACCGATTCATTCTGGGAGGGGGTAGATGTTCCTGGGCGTGCGCTAGAACAGATCATCATCACTCGACTTCCGTTTCGCGTCCCCACCGAACCAATACAGATTGCGCGCTGTGAATCCATAGAGCAGCAGGGAGGAAACCCCTTCATGCTCTACACTGTGCCACAGGCAATTATCCGCCTCAAGCAAGGCTTTGGTCGGCTTATTCGACACCGCAATGATCGTGGTGTTGTCCTCATCCTTGACAAACGAGTCATCAGCAAACGTTACGGTCGACTATTCCTCAACTCGCTCCCACCTGCGCGGCAGATTAAGGCACCAGCAAGTGAAATAAATCAATCCATCACCGCCTTTTTCAACCCAACAGATAACAGTCAAAAACAGCCCTAGTTTTTCACCTCGCGTGACAACTGTGCAAATACACAGTTTGCAGCCGACAACATCCTCCCAAAACTTTACGTACACCCACGTGGAACCCCGCTATTCTTGGGGATATAGTGATAAACATCAACAGCAGGAAAAGGTTTTTCCCCAAAAACCTCCTACTTTTTGGCCGACAGCCTCCCCGTTGTCGGCCTTTTTTTTCGTTTAAAACCATTGTTTATGCTAATGTTAACGAAAATCGGATCGACAACCTGCCAAAGGATACACAACCTTATGAAGCTCGCACGCCGCGTCACCCTCTTCAGTCTTATTATTGTTAGCACTTTTTTTGCCACATACTCGAGCGCCACCACACTACCTGGCCACGAACTCAATCCTGAACGAGCAAAACTGCTTGGCTATATCGTCAGCGAACACCTCACCAGACACCACTATAGCCACAAGCGCCTCAATGATGAACTATCTACGGCTGCTTTTGATCTCTACATAAAGCAACTTGACGCCCAAAAGCGCTTCCTGCTTCAAACCGACATCAAGATGCTTGGTGCTTACGAAAATTATATCGACAACGAAATCCGGCGCGGAATGATCCACCTTCCCATCTACAGCAGTGAAATCATGAGTCAACGAATTCCACTTGTTAAACGGATCATTGTCGACCTTCTTGATCACCCCTTCGACCTAACCATCTCCGAAGAACTTGAAACTGACACCAAAAAACTTGATTTTTGCCAAACGGACAGCCAACTACGTGAGCGGTGGCGCAAGACCTTAAAATATCAAGTCGCCAACCGCTTTCTAGACCTTCAAGAGGAACAAGTAAAAAAAGCCAGCGACACTGCAAGCACAGAGTCTAGCGAAGACCTAACAGAAACCATCATCTCAACAGATGACGAGCTCCGCAAACAAGCACGCGAAAAAGTTTCCAAACGCTACATTCACCTACTCGAACGGATGCTTCAAGACCAGCGTAAAGATCATTTCGACCGCTATCTGAACGCCATTTCACGCGCCTACGACCCACACAGCAACTACTTACCGCCTGACCAAAAAGAAGATTTCGATATTCACATGCGCGGCTCCCTTGAAGGGATCGGCGCATTACTGCGCGAAGAGGATGGCTACATTAAAGTAGTCAATGTTATCCCTGGTGGCGCTGCCGAACAAGAGGGCCAACTTGAGGCCGAAGACACTATCCTCAAAGTTGCTGAGGGCGACCAAGATCCTGTTGATATTACCGACACCCGTATTCGTGATGCTGTCACGTTGATTCGTGGCCCCAAAGGCACGGAGGTACGCCTTCATGTCAGAAAAGCAGATGGCTCACGTAAAATCATCTCGATCATTAGAGAGGTGGTGCAAATAAAAGAGACTTTTGTCAAATCAACCGTCATCGAGCAGCCCGAAAGTGGCACTCGCTATGGCTACCTAAAAATTCCAAGTTTTTACCGTGACTTTAACAACGGCGCTGCCGATGCGCGCAACGTGACCGACGACACCCTCGCTGAACTCGTTTCTCTTCAAAAGCAAGGGATTAGCGGTCTCGTTCTTGACCTACGCAACAATGGTGGCGGCTCACTCTCTGACTCTGTTGACACGACAGGCCTATTCATCAAGAAAGGACCTGTCGTTCAGATAAAAGACAGTACTGGAAAGATTGAGGTCCTTTCTGACCACGATCCAACGGTTCAGTACAACGGCCCACTTATCGTCCTCGTAAACAAATTTAGCGCTTCAGCATCAGAGATTCTCGCCGGAGCGTTACAAGACTACCACCGAGCAATCATTGTCGGCAGCGAGCACACCCACGGCAAAGGAACCGTTCAAGCCGTTATCGATCTTGATCAAAACATAACTCTACGCAATATGGAGAAGTTCAAGCCCCTCGGCGCCCTTAAAATCACGGTACAAAAGTTTTACCGCATCAGTGGAGCATCAACCCAATATCGCGGCATTGAGGCTGACATTGTCTTGCCCGACCGCTTCAAAGCCATCAAAAGTGGCGAGCAATACCTTGACTACTCCATGCCATGGGATACAATTCTTAGCAGCGAATACCAGCCACTCGCAGACACTTTACCCATCGCACGGTTAAAACAATCGAGCGAACAACGGGTGAGTACTAATGCTGACATGCAAAAGATCAGTGCCCAGTCACTGAAAACGCAAAACAGAATTGAAAATACTCAGCGCAATCTTCTACTTGCAAGCATTATCACCGAGAGAAGTTCTCGCGACGAAGACGAAGAGAGCAATACTGACGAAGGGATGCCTCACGAAGAGACTAACGACGACGAGGATTGGCAAGAAGCGGTAAAAAGTGATCCGTACGTCCTAGAGGCTATCGCCCTAATTCAAGACTTGGCACAACAATAATACTTGCACCGCCAAGAAACATCGGTCATTCTGTTTAGAATCCATATTCTAAACAGAATGAGCTAAACACAATCGATAGTCAGAGAGGGCGATACCGCATGACTTCAGAACAAAAAAAAATCCTTATCTCTGAAAAAGTCAAAGAGCTACTCACCATTGATGATAACTTTTCACAACGTGAAGGGTTCACAATTACGGTGGGAGCAGATTGTGCCGACATGCTAAAACAAGCTCGCAACGATGCGCCCGACATCATCTTTGCGGCACCTTCATGCACCAAAGACGACTTCACCTGCTGTCGATTATTGAGAGAAGACAATCGGATTTCAACAATTCCAGTGGTAACAATTGTTGACAGCAGCAAACTCGCCGAGCTTAACCATGTTCAACAAGACCGTCCCGCTGATGTGCTCTTTACCCCTATCAACACCCACCTGTTTCTTGCTTCAGCTCGGCGCATTCTTGGGTTACCTCACCGCTCTTCATCGCGACTCCAAACTAGCCTACTTGTCCATTTTGGCCTCAAGAAAGAGAATCTGCGCACCGCCTGTGCCTTTAACTTGAGCAGCGGAGGTGTTTTCATTGCTTCCGACCACCCACCTAAAGTCGATGAGACCGTCTACCTACAAATAGATCTTGCAACAGCAGAAGAACCCATTTTATGCCAAGGAGTTGTAACATGGCACAACCATAGCGACCAACCTTCCCATGAAGAGATGCCAGGTGGCTTTGGTGTTCAATTTGCTTCCCTAAAAGTCTCCGACCTCTTTGCCTTACGCAACTACATTAAAGGGATTGACACCCCTGGAGAATAACCCCTAACCACCATCAATACTGTATACAAAATTCATACATTTAGTCTCAAAAAACCCCACATTGACAACATGTTAGCAATTCCCCGCCAAAACTGTTCCAAAACGACACATTTAACCCATATTTCATCATCCGCTATTGACACAGAGACGCATTACATCGTAATAATAACCGTTAAACATATACTATATACTGTATACAATTTGATGAGAGTATTTGCGTGAGTAATCGTAGTTTATTCACCATGCTTATGTGGTGCCGATGATTTTGAGAGATCTCGAGATCCGGCGTTTTGGTTTTATTTGAAAGGGGAGGTATGTATTAAATGAAATTTACAACAGTTCGTGCAGGACCTAGTAAGGGCGTGAGCGATCCAATCAACTGCGTCTATTTTGCACACCGCCTCTGAATCCCCAGAGCGAAATCAAGCAAAGTTGAACATAGATTGATTCTCAACCCTTTTTAGAAAGTGCAAAGGAAATGATCAAAATTAACAAGGGCTTGGATTTGCCGATCACCGGCAGCCCTGAACAAAAAATTTATGATGGACCAGCTATCAAAACCGTTGCGGTTCTGGGTCCTGATTATGTCGGCATGAAGCCAAGTATGAATGTAAAAGTAGGCGACCAAGTTAAACTTGGCCAACTGCTCTTTACCGACAAAAAAACCCAAGGTGTTAAATATACGGCTCCTGGTTGCGGAAAAGTTGTTGCAATCAACCGTGGTGAGCGCCGGGCGTTGCAATCGGTTGTTATCGAACTCAACGGTGATGATGCAGAAGTCTTTTCATCATCAACTGAAGCTGAGCTAGATAGCCTTGCGCGTGAAACCGTTGTTACCAACCTTGTTGATTCAGGGCTATGGACAGCGTTTAGAACTCGCCCGTACAGCAAAGCTCCAGCGATTGATAGCACACCTCGCTCTATTTTTGTCACAGCAATGGACACTAACCCTCTTGCAGCAAAAGCTGAGTTAATCATTAAAGAGGAAGAGCAAGCGTTTACAAACGGCCTCAAGGTATTGACCCGCCTCACTGAGGGCAATGTCTTTATCTGTCAGAAGCCTAACGTTGTACTCCCAAAAGTTGCAGGGACAAGCTGTGAAGAGTTTGACGGCCCACACCCTGCTGGACTTGCCGGAACTCACATCCATCTTCTTGACCCAGTCGACGAAAACAAAACTGTTTGGTCTATTGGCTACCAAGATGTAATTGCCTTCGGTAAGTTCTTTACCACGGGTAAACTTCCTGTTGAGAAAATTGTTGCCCTAGCAGGACCAAGCGTCAACAAGCCTCGCTTAGTTCGCACCCGCATCGGCGCTTCTTTGCAAGAGCTAACAGCTGGTGAACTAATTAATGGCGAGCAACGCATTGTTTCAGGTTCTGTTCTACACGGTACAATCGCTGCTGGTGACCTTGCCTTTTTAGGCCGCTTCCATCAGCAAGTTTCTGTATTGCCTGAAAAGCGTGAGCGTGAATTCCTCGCATCACTTACTGCTGGCGCAGACAAGTTCTCAATCAAACGCGCATTCCTATCAGCCTTTACTGGTGGCCCATCAGCACCAATGAACACCAGCCAATACGGCCGCAGTGGCAACATTTTAGCCATTGGTTCATTTGAAAAGGTGATGCCTCTCGACATTCTCCCTAACTTTTTACTCCGCAGCCTCGCAGCGAGCGATGCTGACCAAGCTCAATTGTTAGGTTGCATGGAGTTAGACGAGGAAGATCTTGCCCTATGTAGCTATGTTTGCTCGGGTAAAAATGATTACGGCATTATGCTACGCGACACGCTAACCACCATCGAGAAAGAGGGATAAGAGCCGTGAAATTACTCGACGAATTGAAACCTCACTTTGATAAGGGTGGTAAGTGGGAAAAGTACGCTGCCCTGCACGAAGCGATTGACACAACCTTATACTCTCCGGCAACCGTAACAACTGGTACGGTTCAAGTTCGGGACAGTATCAACCACAAACGCGTGATGAGCATCATCATGCTCGCCTTGCTACCATGCATTATGATGGCAATGTGGAACAGTGGTTTCCAAGAAAATCTAACCTTGAACCAAATGCTGGCAGCTGGTCAAATTAGTCAACTACCAGGATTCAGTGACAGTACTTCACTTTTAGCAAACCTAATCACAGGTGCTGGTTCATTTTTACCAGTTCTGCTCATCGCACTGATCACGCAAGCGATTTGGGTTACAGTCTTTGCCTCAATGCGTAAGAAGACCATTGACGCTGGATTTCTTGTAACAGCAGTACTTATCGCTCTTCTCATGCCTCCAACAGCTCCATTGTGGCAAGTTGCTCTAGCAACGTCATTTGGTGTTGTTATTGGCCGTGAAATGTTTGGCGGTATCGGCATGAACTTCCTCAACCCTGCTCTCGTTGCTTGGGTCTTTATGTCCCTCGCTTACCCTGGTTCTATGTCAGGCGATGCAGTTTGGACAGCAGTTGATGGCTACACAGGTGCAACACCTCTTGCCATGGCACTAAGTGACGGCGTTCCAAGCATCATGGCGCAAGGAATTACATGGCAGTCAGCCTTCCTCGGCACGATTCCTGGCAGCATGGGTGAGACATCTGCACTGGCATGCCTATTTGGTGCAATTGTGTTAGTTATCAGCGGAATCGCTTCATGGCGAATCATTGCAGCAATCTTGATTGGTGTGATCGGTTTATCATCAACCCTATGCATGTTCAACCCTGAAGCAATGAGCCCAGCTTGGCATCTTGTTCTTGGTGGTCTTGCATTTGGTATGGTTTTCCTTGCTACGGATCATTCCGCATCAGCCATGACGACCAAAGGCCAGTGGATCTATGGTCTACTCATTGGTCTTCTCGTCGTTACCGTTCGGGTATTTAACCCAATGATGCCTGAAAGCGTTGGCATTATCCTCCTGTTCGGTAGTGTTTCTGCACCACTCATTGACCGTTTGGTCGTGAATGCACACATCAAGAAAAGGAAGATGCGCCATGTCTAATGATTCCATATTTAAAACATTCTTGGTTGCCTTCCTGTTGTGTGTCGTTTGCTCGGTACTCGTTTGTCTCGCTGCAATCGTGCGGATAGACCGTGAAGGTTACAACAAGCAACTTGAAGTTCGTAAAACTGTTCTTGCTGCGGCAGGCTATCAACAACAGATTGATGATGGCGGCAACATTGATGAGCTGTTCACGACTAACTTTGAACTCAAAATCGTAGACCTTGCGACTGGTACTTATACCACTGCAGTTGATGCTGCAACCTATGACCAGAAGGAAGCAGTGAACGATCCCGCACTTTCAGTGCAAATCCCTGCTGAGCTCGACGTTGCTAAAATTGGGACACGTGCTAAGTATGCTGCAATCTACGTAGCTAAAAATGGCGACGTGGTACTGCCCGTTCGCGGAGCAGGTATGTGGGGCCCAATGTTAGCGTATATTGCTATCGGAAACGATGGTAGCAGCGTTAAAGGCCTTACCTTCTATCAACATGCAGAAACACCTGGACTCGGTGCTGAAGTTGACAACCCACGCTGGAAAGCTCTATGGCCTGGCAAGGAAATTTATTCGAACACAGGAACAGTTGCTCTGAAGGTCGTTAAAAACGGCAAATTCAACCCAAGTGCATCTGATGCTGTCAATACGATTGATGGTCTTGCTGGAGCAACAGTAACAGGCGACAAAGTTCACAGCATTATCCGTTACTGGTTTGGTGAGAACGGTTATGCAACGTTCTTAGCCAACTTGAAAGCGAAGGGGGTTTAATCATGGCAAAAGCAAAAGATGCTCTGCTAGATCCATTATTTAACAACAACCCCATTGCACTCCAGATCCTTGGTATCTGTTCTGCTTTGGCGGTTACAAATAAGTTGTCGACAGCACTAACAATGACGATTGCTGTAACACTTGTTACTGCCTTTTCAAATGCGTCAATCAGTGCGATTCGCAATCATATCCCAAATAGCATTCGTATCATTGTGCAGATGACCATTATAGCAACACTGGTTATCATCATTGACCAAATGCTTAAAGCCTACGCCTACGAGATGAGTAAAGCTTTGTCGGTATATGTAGGTCTGATTATCACGAACTGTATTGTTATGGGTCGTGCTGAAGCCTATGCCATGAAGAACCCAGTGTTCGAAAGTCTCATGGACGGTATTGGTAACGGTCTTGGCTACGGTATCGTTCTTTTGGCCGTTGGCTTTGTTCGTGAACTGTTCGGTTCAGGTAAGCTTTTTGGCCTGACTATTCTCAGCCCTGTCAATGATGGCGGTTGGTATGTTACTAACGGCTTGATGCTGCTGGCACCTAGCGCCTTCTTCCTGATTGGTTTTATCATCTGGGGTCTGCGTACCTGGAAGCCTGAACTCCAAGAATAGGAATAGACGCTATGTCACATTATTTTACAATATTTTTCAATTCAGTCTTCATTGACAACATTGCCCTAACCTTCTTTTTGGGTATGTGTACCTTTATTGCGGTATCGAAAAAAGTTGATACAGCAATCATGCTCAGTGCGGCTGTTATTGCTGTTGAACTTATCACCGTACCTGTCAACAACCTACTCTACACTTTTCTCCTTAAAAAAGGAGCATTAGCATGGGCAGGTTACCCAGATCTTGATCTAAGCTTTTTAGGTCTTATTTGCTACATTGCTGTTATCGCAGCGATTGTACAAATCCTTGAGATGGCTCTCGATAAATATCTACCAGCTCTGTACAACGCGTTAGGTATTTTCTTGCCACTCATCACTGTAAACTGCGCGATTCTTGGTGCATCACTTTTCATGGTAGAGCGCGATTACAACGTCATGGAAAGTACAGTTTATGGTGTTGGCGTTGGTGTTGGCTTCGGCGTTGCAATTTGCCTGTTAGCTGGTATCCGCGAAAAATTAACCTATAGCGATGTCCCTAAAGGGGTACGTGGTGTTGGTATTACATTTATCATCGTTGGGTTGATGGCTATGTCGTTTAAGGCGTTTTCTGGCCTCAGTTTCTAGTGGCAGAAAACTCGAATTATAAGGATTAATAGTATGGACTTAGTAATAGCTGGATCCGTTATGTTTACCGGCGTTATCCTTGCTTTAGTCGCTATCATTTTGGTAGCACGTAAAAGCTTGGTGCCCAGCGGTGACATTAATTTTTTCATCAACGATGACCCAAGTAAAACCATCGTCACCAAACCAGGTGGTAAATTGCTTGGTGCCCTCGCTGAGCAGGGAATTTTTATCCCTTCAGCTTGTGGTGGTGGCGGTACTTGTGGCCAATGTCATGTTCATGTTTATGAAGGTGGCGGCGATATTCTTCCAACTGAAACCGGTTTCATCACTAAAGGTCAAGCTCGTGATGGATTGCGTTTAGGTTGCCAAGTTGGCGTTAAGCAAGACATGAAGCTCGGCATTCCAGCCGAAATCTTCGACATCAAAAAATGGGAATGTGTCGTTAAGTCAAACGACGGTAAAGCAACTTTCATCAAGGAGCTTGTTGTTGAGCTTCCTGAAGGCGAAGATTGCGATTTCCGCGCTGGTGGTTATATTCAAATTGAAGCACCTGCGCACGAATTATCTTACACAGAATTCGATATCGAAGAAGAGTATCGTGCGGATTGGGATCATTTCAACATTTGGGACAATAAGTCTGTGGTTAAAGAGCCAATTATGCGCGCTTATTCCATGGCAAGTTATCCTTTAGAGAAGGGACTAATCATGCTTAACGTGCGTGTATGTCCTCCACCCCCAAATGCTCCTGATGCACCTCCGGGACAAATGTCTTCTTTCATTTTCAACTTGAAGCCAGGCGACAAGGTTACCATTTCTGGCCCATACGGTGAGTTCTTTGCTCGTGATACAGACAACGAGATGGTCTTCATCGGTGGTGGTGCTGGTATGGCTCCAATGCGCTCACACATCTTAGATCAACTTCTTCGCTTGAACTCGACCCGTAAGATGACTTACTGGTACGGTGCTCGTAGTTTAAAAGAGATGTTCTATGTTGAAGAGTTTAACGAGCTTCAAGAGAAATATCCTAACTTCAGTTGGCACATTGCTCTGTCAGATCCAATGCCAGAGGATAACTGGACAGGTTACACTGGATTTATTCATCAGGTTCTTTTCGATGAGTACATCAAAGACCATGAAGCTCCTGAGGACTGCGAATACTACATGTGTGGTCCCCCAATGATGGCAAATGCGGTAACGCAAATGCTTCTTGATCAAGGTGTTGAACGTGAGAATGTCATGTTTGATGACTTTGGTGGCTAATCGTTAGATGTTGAAAAATCGCCCCTTTGTGTTACGCTTTTAGTGTAAGCACAAAGGGGCGTACTTTATTTTGGAGGGATTATTATGCCATATGGACAAGCAAAAGAGATTTTAGATTATGCTCGTAACTTCCATTGCCAAGTAAGTGACTTTTACCAACAATTGTCAGATAAAGCTCAAAGCGCACGGGTAAAATTACTCTTGGACTATATGATTCGCCACGAAAAGCACCTAGCCAAAGCACTAGAGGATTTTGAACAAACAGTTTCTTCAAACGCATTAAACAGCTGGTATCAATATTCTCAAGAGCAGAGAACATTTGCTCCTCTTGATGCCATAAAGTTTTCACCGACAATGACGGTAGAACAAGTTTTAAAGTTCGGCCAAACCATTGACAACTGTTTAATCGCATCGTACAAAGGGGTAGCAGATACAGCAGCCACTCCCGAAGTACGAGAAATTTTTGAAAACTTGCTACAAATGGAAGAGCAGGAGAAACATCAAAAAGCTCGCATAGCCCTTGGGATTAACGACATGTAGCTAGCGACCAACTAATAGATTTATGTTCAACGGGGTCACGTCTTTAGATGTGGCCCTTTTTTCGGAGTCCAACATGAACAAACGTATTCTCACGATCACCATAGGTTTAATTTCTCTTATCCTTATGATCGCATACCTCAACACCAACAGTCATAAACCGTCAGGTCCTGTTCTTTTTAAAGGAACAACTATGGGTACTAGTTACCATATAAAGGTAATTCCTGGCCCAACTATGACGTTCAACATTGAAGATCTTTCTAAAATAATAGCCACGCGCCTAGACGAGATAAATCATCTTATGTCTACCTACAAGCCTGACTCTGAAATTAGTCAATTTAACCAGCAACAACCTGATCAATGGGTAACCATTAGCGCTGAAACAGCTTACGTTATCGATGCAGGGCAAAAAGTGAGTCAATTGAGCCACGGCGCCTTTGACATGACGATTGGCAACCTTGTCAACCTTTGGGGCTTTGGGCCAACGATTAATCTCGACTCAATTCCTGATAAAAGCAAAATTGATACCCTTATCGGCAGCACAGGCTATCAAAAACTAAAAGTTAAGCAAGAGCCACATCAACTGCTTAAGACATCACCTGAGGTATATTTAGACCTCTCAGCCATAGCAAAAGGTTATGCAGTCGATGCAATTGCTAAAGTTTTGCTTGAAAATAACATCACTAATTTTATGGTAGAGATTGGCGGAGAAATAATTACACATGGCTTAAAAGAGGAAAACAGGCCATGGGTGATCGGTGTTCAAAGTCCCGCATCTTCCGAAGACAGTGTACAAAAAAAGCTTTATCTTACCAATGTTGCTATGGCAACATCAGGAGATTACCGAAACTACTTTGAACAAGATGGCCAACGCTACTCCCACACCATCGATCCTCGAATAGGGTATCCGATTAAACATCAACTTGCATCGGTTACAGTTATCAGCACATCCTGCATGCAGGCAGATGCCTACGCAACAGCGATAATGGTCTTAGGGCCAGATGAGGGGATGAAATTTGCGAATCAAAACAATCTACCAATTTTTATGATTGTTAAACATCGCGATATGTTTGATGAGCAGATGAATGATCTTTTCACCCCGTATTTAACACAGTAAAGAGGCGACGATGAAACTACTTATCCCTGCATTAATCTTATTTTTATTGGCATTTGCTGGACTCTCTATTGGTATCTTATTTGGTCGCAAGGGGATCTCAGGTGGATGTAGCAGCAATGAGGGAAAACTTGCCGACATATCGTGTACATGCGGCCGCGATGAAGATGATGCAGGCAGTTGCGAGAATGATATTGCGGTTGAGGTGATCTGCCCTGAACAAGATCCAGAAAAATATCAACAGATGTTAGATGAACTAGAAAAAAGAGGTTAATATTATGAAAACAGTGCGGAGCCACGCTATCGCTGTTCGCTTCGCGTGTTTAATTTAAAGCACTTTTATTGCACCAGATTTCAATGTCAAAGTTGACGTTTTACAAACAAAAAAAGGCCCACCAAATTGGTGGACCCAGAATGTTGACAAAGTCCTCGCCCTTAGGCGGGGATTTTGTGTTTTTATCGATTAAAATCCTGTAAAATAATCTCATGTTACGAGAACCCAACAACAAACAAATCGGTATGGAATTCGTTT
>Ga0193955_1000536_pt1 | contig 20867 bp, 21 predicted proteins | sample BB_6_MG_FD_140343 | JGI IMG/M metagenome (GOLD analysis project Ga0193955, IMG submission 140343) | Microbial mat bacterial communities from the Broadkill River, Lewes, Delaware, United States - BB_6_MG | ecosystem: Environmental > Aquatic > Freshwater > River > Microbial mats | place: USA... | reverse complement strand
TGATTAGCTCAAAGTGAGCTAATCATTTTATATAAACTCTATATTCTGAAATTTTTGATTCTAATCTCTGAGATAAAAATGCATTTGAATTTTTTAAACACGACAAAATAAATTTTGCTTCTTTATGATAATTATATATTTTTTCACCATCCCAAGTTTTAGGTGGCTTTTGCATATTTGTAATTCTATCTGCTAATTTTACCATTTGTATTTCGTAAGGTTGTGATAAAAGATTATTTATACTATCTTGCATTTGCTCTTTTTTAGATAATGTTTTATCTTTACTTAAAGCATCAACTCCTTCTGCTATATCGATTCCAAATTCTGAATAAATATCATCATAAGTGATTTTTGTATCTTCAATAATATCATGTAAAAGTGCAACAGTAATTGCCAAATCTGCTTTTGCATCATCCATCTTACTTTCAATACTAGCATGAATAACTTCCATTGCTACGTTTGTAAGATGTGTAACATAAGGTAAATTATTTGGAGTCTTTTGATCCCCATGAGCAATTGCTGCAAAGTTTAATGCTTTTAAATATTTTTCTTGTGAAAACATTAGTTATTTTCCTTTGTTTTTTCTTCTTGTTTATTATCATTTTGTTTATTTTGAACTTGTCTATTTTTTCCTTGATGTTTAGGCATCAAAGGTTGTGCATTTTTAGAAAAATCTATTAAGTCTTCTGTTGTTTTTACATTTTCATCCAAACAACTAATAGACTTTTCTAAAAGATAAGTAGTACTAAGTGCATCACTATAAGCTCTGTGATGATTATCTATATTAATATCCAAAGATTCTTTTAAATATCCCAAACCATATCTTTGTGCTTTTATTGTACGTCTTGATAAATCAATAGTACAAAGTTTTCTATTTTCGAGTTTTCCTAAATCATATTTTTCTAAAGAGTTAGAGATAAAATTATAATCAAATTTTATATCATGGGCTACAAAAACATCATCTTCTAAAAATAGTTTAAACTCTTCTAATACTGTTTTTAAAACAGGTGCATCTTCTAGCATTTTAGGATTTATATTTGTTACTTCTTGAATAAACTTAGGTATATTTTTTGCATAAACTAAGGATTCATATTTATCAAGTATTTGTCCACCTTTGTATTTTACAGCTCCAATTTCAATCATCTGATGGCCTTTATTAACATGCCCACCATTTGTTTCAATATCAACTATACAAAAAGTTTGTTCATTTATCAAAGTTCTAGATGTTTTTAAAAAAATTTCATCATTATAAATTTCAAGAGGAAGTCCATTTGATAAATGTAGTTCAAATTCTAATTCAGGATTATCAAAAAACTTTTCATTGTTTTTAGATAATTCTTCTAAAAATTCATCAAAAGGTATTGCTTGTTTTTTTAATTTTCCAATTAAATTAGTAAAAAAACTTTTTTGATTTTTAGATTTCATTAGCAGCTTTTATAAAATTAATCATTTTTTGTTTATCTTTTTTGCCTTTACTTTCTTCAACACCAGAACTAACATCTAATCCATAAAAACCAAAACCTTTTAACTCCTTAAGATTTGATTTTTTTAGTCCACCTGCAAGTATAATTTTAGAACAATCTACATCTTTAAACCACTCTAAAGCAACTCTCTTGCCAACTCCGCCAAAAGATTCAACAAAGGCATCAACTAAAATATAATTATCTTCATTTTTTAAAATATCTTTTTCACATTTTGCTCTTATGACGCTTATATGCTTATAGTTTAATCCTGTAAAATCTGTATAATTATCATCATCAATTATTTGGGCTAATTGCATTTTTGCATTTGTACAAACTTGATTTATGAAACCAGCATTTTCATTTACAAATAACCCAACTGTTTGAATAAAAGGAGGAAGTTCCGATACAATCTCTTTTGCTTTAAAAGGATCAATATAACGTGGGCTTTTTTCATAAAAAACAAATCCTAAAGCGCTTGCTCCTGCTTTTATAGCATCTAAAGCATCTTCAAGATTTGTTATTCCGCAAATTTTTACTTTCATAAATCATTCACTTTCATATTAAATTTGAAGTGATTTAATTGCTTTTGAATAATCATCATTTCCAAATACATATGAACCAGCAACTACTACATCAACTCCAGCATCTTTTAGTTCATGAATATTTTTATCATTTACCCCACCATCAATTTGGATTAGACAGTTTGGATTTCTTTTATTAATTAACTTTTTTAATTCTTTTGTTTTTTCAATTACACTTGAAATAAATTTTTGTCCACCAAAACCTGGATTTACAGACATTAATAAAACCATATCTAAATCTTCAATTAAATACTCAATAGAAGAAGGAGGAGTATGAGGATTTAGAACAATTGCAGGTTTTATTCCTAAACTTCTAATTTTTTGAATAAGTCTATGAGGATGCTTTTCACTTTCAATATGAAATGAGATATACTCAGGTTTTAAAGGAGCGAAGAGCTCAACAAAAAATGTATTATTTTCTACCATTAAATGAATATCTAAAGGCTTAGTTGCAGCTTTTGCTACAGGGTTTACAACCACAGGGCCAATTGTCATATTAGGAACAAAATGTCCATCCATTACGTCAACATGAATCAAATCACAACCACCATCACAGATTGCTTTAATTTCCTTAGCTAAATTTCCAAAATCTGCTGAAAGAATCGAAGGTGCTACAAGCATAAAAAACCTTTTATATAAAATAGCAGTGATTATATCATTTTATAGATTTATTTTACTTTTTGTGTTACTATTTCAACTATTTAAATTATTTAATATAATTATCAAGGAATAAGAAATTATGAGACAAATAAAATATATTTTTTTTACTTTTTTAATGATTACCTCATTAAATGCACTTAGTGATATAGAAGATTTATATATTCAAGCACAAAAATTTGAAGCTGTAGGAAATTATAAAAAAGCTATGCAAATTTATAAAGATATAGCTTCAAAACAAAAAAAAATAAATAGAGTCTATATAGATGAAGATAAACAAAAAGAACTTCAATCTATAAATGAAACTATTGATACAATTGAAGATAAAGAGACAACAGCAACTATTCAACAAATAATTGCTTCAACTTTTGAGTTGTATCCTTATCAAGAGAATTATCTTCTACCTTTTTCTTACGATATGCATAAAAGAAAAGGAAGAAAACAAACAGAAACAAAATTTCAAATAAGTATAAAAAAACCAATTGTTCATAACTTTTTTGGTCTAGATGAAACAATAAATTTTGGATATACACATACATCATTTTGGCAATTATATGATAGTTCTTCTCCTTTTAGAGAGACTAATTATAAACCTGAATTATTTGTAAATATTCCTTATGGTAAAAAAGATAAAACATCTTTAAAAGGTTTCACTCTTGGAGTAATTCATGAATCAAATGGAGAAGCAGAAGAGAAGTCAAGATCATGGAATAGATTATATTTAGAAAGTTATTTTCAATTAGGCAATCTATTTTTAATTCCAAAAGTTTGGCATAGATTTCATGAAGATGAAGAAAGCGATGATAACCCTGATTTAATTGACTATATGGGATATGGAGATTTAACTTTAGTATATCCTTATAAAAAACATACTTTTAAAGTATTACTTAGAAATAATCTAAAAAGAAATGACAATAAAGGATTTATTGAAGGAAATTGGACTTTCCCACTTTTTAATTCAAAAAATACTTTTGGCTTTGTACAAATGTCAAGTGGGTATGGAGAAAGTTTAATTGATTATGATAAAGAAATAAATAGAATTAGTTTTGGGATATCCTTATCTAGATAAAAATAAAGTTTTTATACTTTATCTTTAAATTATATTTTATTAACAAGGAATAAGCCTTATATTGATAAACTATATAAAAAAGAATATTTTATGAGATTAATTATATTATGTTTGTTTCTGTTTTCATTTGCTTCTTCAGAACCAATAATCAATATTAATTCTAATAAATTTTCTATTACTGATTTTAAACTAAGTTATTTTATCGATAAAAGTGCTAAATTAAAATTTAAAGATATTGATTCTATGAATTTTATAGAAGGTAAAAATAAAGATACTTTGGGTGCAGAAGTAGAAGAAGTATGGTTAAAAATAAAATTTTTCAATACAACAAACCAAAAGCAAACTCTTTTCTTACATCAATCCTTAGCATATACAATTGCAGATCTAGAATATTTCGAAGTAGATAATAATAACAATCTACTAAATAAACAATTTGTTTCTACTTATGATCCTTTGGCACAAGAGCAACTAAATGGGGCTGATTCTATTTATAAATTTACTTTAGCCTCACAAGAAACAAAAACTGTTTATATTCATCAATCTACTAAAGCATATCATTTTTACAATTTCAGCATATTTAGCGAAAAAGAATCAATAGAATATCTCATTTATGAGAAAGTTGATGCAGTATTGCTAGTTGGCTTATTAATGGCATTAGCTTTTTACAATTTTTTGATATTTTTATCTACAAAATATAAAGAATATCTCTATTATTCATTATATTTGGTCTCTTCTACATTATGGATATTTTATATGTATGGTTCAATGGCACATTATTTTCATATATATGGATTAATTACTTTCAAATTTAATTATGGACTAATATTTGGTCCTATTTTTCTAGCACTATTTATTAAAACAATCTTTAATACAAAAACAGAGTATAAAAATGAAAATAGATTTCTTAACAGCATAATAATTGTACTTCTCTGTCATTTTATTTTTGCACTTATTGATTTTACTCTTGCATTACAAAACTTATATATTTCGCTCAACTATGCAACCTTTGTATTTTTAGGAATTGCAATTAGCATCTACCGTAAAGGGAATGAAATTATCAAAATATTTCTATTTGCACATATTTTTTATATATTCTTTAATATTTATGCACTTTTATTTTATATGGGACTTGTAGAGTATACTTATATTTCTTCTCATGGTATTGGTATAGGTATTGTAATAGAGGCTCTTTTACTTTCCTATTTAGTTTCATATAAATTTAAAATCATGGAACATGAAAAAGAAGAGTCAAGAATTCAACAAATAAAATTAAGTTTATTAGCAACTACTGATTCTATGACTAAACTTTATAATAGAAGATATTTTATAGAAGCAGCACAAAATATAATCCATTTATCTAAAAGAAAAAAGAATAATTTATCTCTTATGATGATTGATATTGATCATTTTAAAAGTGTAAATGATACCTATGGTCATCAGTTTGGTGATGATGTTATAATTCTATTAGCCAATACACTAAAAGAGAGCCTAAGAGAAACTGATATTATATGTAGATATGGTGGGGAGGAATTTGTAATATTATTACCAGATAATTCACTTGCAAGTTCAGTTAAGATAGCTCAAAAAATAAAAAAATTAGTTGAATCATTAGTTATGATTTCTCCTGCAAATGAAGACTTTAAATTCACTATAAGTATTGGTGTTACTCCAATAGATATTAAAAATGAAGTTACTTTAAAAGATTCTTTAAAACGAGTTGATGATGCACTTTATGAGGCTAAAAATACAGGTAGAAATAGAGTTTGTATTAAAGAATTAATTTATATATAATCATTGATTTTTTGAACCCTTGTGATTTAAGAAGTAATTTTTATTACTTCACTCATATTAATTTGTTATCAAAAAACCAATAAAAGGCATACATAAGTCCTGGTGTTTTAGGCTTAGATTCATCTAAGGTAAAAGCTTTTGCATCATCAAGATTTAAAAAGAACAATTCTATCATTTCATTATCAATACCTCCTCCATCGTGAATTTTCATACTATCATCAATTTCAGCATAAAACAATGTTTGATGACTACCTGAAAAACCTACAGAAGTGTAAAAGGAAGTAACTCTTTCTATATTAGTTATCTCTACTTTATAGCCACACTCTTCATCAATTTCTTCTTGAATAATTTGAAATTCATCCAAATCCTTATCAACAATTCCTGCACACAATTCAAAGGTAATACCATCCTTTTTATTATTAAAGTAAACTGGTGCTCTAAATTGCTTAACTAATAAAAAAGCATTCTTGTCTCTATGATATAATAATATGGAAACACTATCATGACTTTTAACAAGTTCCCATTTCTTCTCAACATTATTTTGTTTATAAGTAAGGCACATGGGAATTACATATTTAGGTTCTATTAATTCCCCTACTTTGAAATTAGTAATATTTTTCATTTTTAATCCTTTTAAATTAAGCCAATTTTATCAATTAAGATAATTGTTTCGAAATCTTCAATTTTATTATTCATTATAAACAATTTACACATTTTATTAGTTTTTATATAAAATATCCGTAAAATCATTATTAAAAAAAACAATTAAGAAAAGGTAATAATTTATGAAATTAAAATATGTAGGACCAAAAGAATTAATTTCACCCCATGGCATAAGTTTTAAAAATGGAAAAGATGACAAATACGTATACATATATCCAGCAGTTGAAATTTATAATGCCATACATCATGATTATAAGAAAGATGTTGTATATACTTACAATATTGAAAAAAAAACTTTTGAAGATGAAGAAGTCTTAAATAAAATATTGTCAATAAGACCAGACTTTAAAGATTTTTTTGAAAAAGAGATTGAAAATCTAAAAGAATATCTTGAAAATGAAATTGATGAAGTAAAAAATCATAAAGAATATAATGATTTAGAAAAAGAAATTTATAAAAGAAATTTAATTATTATGAAAAGCTATAGAGTACAAAGAGAGAGCAATAAGTTAGTTTATAAACATCTAATTGAAACAATAGTAGATGATATTTTTGAGCATAAATTAAAAGAGATAAATACTCCTTTTAATGAAAAGTTTTGGCATATTTTACAAACAATTCAAGGGGAACTTTCAAATCATAAAAAAAGATCAATAAATTCAACTCTAAATGTAATTCAGGAAGAGAACATTACTATTTCATTAAAGATTAATTCTATTGGTAAATAAAATTAATCTTCTTTTGTTGATTCAACAATAATATTTCTAAAATTAATCGAGAAAATAGAACCTTTTTTAATTTTAGAAATTAAATTGAGTTTTAGATTATAATCATCACAAATACGATTAACAATATCAAGGCCTATTCCAAAACCACCTTCTATATTATTACCTCTTTTATATCTTTTAAAAATTTCACTTTGCTCTTTTTTACTAATTCCTATTCCAAAATCTTGAACAGAAAAAATACCATCTTTTAAAGTTACAATTACTTTTTCATTGTAATTACTATATTTAATAGAATTTGAAATCAAATTATTTATAAGTTTTTGAGTTTTTGTTCTATCCATTAAAATTATACACTCACTTAAAGATGATTCTATAACAATATTTTTAGTAATAGAAATATCATTAAAATAGTCAACGCTATCTGAAATAAGTTCATCAAGATTAAATTCTTCTTCTACACTTTCATGAAAAGAATCAAAAGCAGAAAAATGAATATCATTATAAATCTGTGATATTTGTTTAGAGCTACTTAAGATATATTTCATCATTTTTTCAGGATTTTTTCCTTTTTTTAACATTGAAACAGAAGTCATTAAAACAGAAATTGGTGTGTTTAATTCATGTGCTGAATCTTTTATAAAATTATCTAAATGTAAAACTTTTTCTCTAACTGGTTTTAATAAAACTTTTGCTAAAAGATAAGCAATAAAAGCAACAAATATTGCACTTAAAAGAAGTGCAACTAAAATATAAATTTTCAAACTATTTTTATCTAATATCCCTTGGCACGTCTCCATAACAATATATTTAATGGGAATATTCATATCATGAATCTCTTCAATAAAAAAATGGAAATGGCTACTTTCATAAAACTTTTTATCAAAATCTACAAAATCTTTTCCATCAAGATATGAATATATAAGTTTTTTGTCTTTATCATAAAGAGCATATCTTATTTCACCCTTTTCTAATTGCTTTGGAACAAATTTTTTATTATGCATATAAGAATTCATAATATCAGTTTTAATACCCATAGAAGCGTGACTAAGTTCCATATTACAAGTGTTTTCTAAGGTCTTAATTTCCTCTTGATAATAAGCATATAGTAAAATACTAATAAGAAAAATAGCTGAACCTACATAAATAGAAAGGAAACTTATTAAGGCTTTTTTTTCATTATAATTCAAATTTATATCCTATTCCTCTAACTGTTTGAATTCTATCTTTTCCCAAAAGTTCACGTAAGTTTTTAATATAAACCCTTATTGTAGCATCAGTTGGCATCTCTTCATATGCCCAAATATTTTGAAGTAATTCTTCACTTGAAACTACTCTATTTTTATGTTTACAAAAATATTTTAAGATTTCTCTTTCTTTTAAAGCTATACTTTTTTTCACATTTAAAATTTCTAATTGGCAAGAATCAGGAATAAATTTTATTGTAGGAGTAATTTGTATTTCAGTACTTTGTTCAATCATAAAATGCTTACAAAGTTTCATTATTCTTTGATCTAACTCTTCTAAATCAAAAGGCTTTTTTATATAATCATCAACACCACTTTCAAAAGATTCTTTTAAATGTTTAGTATCTTGATATGCCGTTAAAACAATAGCTGGAGTTTGGTTCTTATAATCGTTTCTAATTATTTTTAATACCTCTAATCCTGTCATAACTGGAGTATTTATATCAAGTAATGCAAAATCAAAGACATTGTCTATTAAATACTCTAAGGCTTCTTGCCCATTTGTAGCAAGAGTTACTTCGTATCCTTTATCACTTAAATGATCATCCAATAAATCATTTAAAGCTGGGTCATCTTCTAATAATAAAACTTTCAATTTTAATCCTTTGGAATTTAGCTAAATACTAAAACATTATACAAAAGATTTGTTTATTGACTGTGTATTATAAAAAAAGTATTAATTAATGCTTTTTTTATAATATCTATTTAAATCAAAAAGACCTGCTTGAATAGGATTACTTTTATAAAAACTTTCTTGAAACCAGTCGTAAACTTCCCAAAAGTCTTTGTTACTTCTATTTATAAAAAATTTAGAAAGTTTTGATTCATCCATATTTTCTTTTAATAAATCAAAAAACTCTTTAATCTCTTCTTCTTCAACAACAACAAAATAATTTGGATAAGAGCCTATAAAACCCCTTACGAAATTTATTTTATCTTTTGTTTTATCTAGTCTTTCTTCTTCATTAAATAAAAAAGCCACACTATCATGCCATCTATTTATTACCATAGAATAAACTAAATCCTCTTTTTTCATTTTAAATTTAATATACATTAGATTGAAATTATCACTAGAAAAACTTTTAAATTTATCAATATTATTATGGTAAGTAATATGCTTTAGTTCATTTTCTATTTCTTCTCTTGTTTTATACTCTAAAATATTTTTTCTAAGCTTTGGTTTTTCTTCAATAAAATTAATGCTATCTTTTTTAGTTTTAGTATATTTTAAAAGGTTTACAATAAAATCATTATAATCATAATTTAAACTAGCTTTTGAATCTGAAGGAGTATAAGTAACCAAATGTTTCGCTAAAGTACCTTTATACCAACTATTAAATTGCTCTTTTCTTTTATTCTTTGGTAAATATTCTAAAAAATTACTTTCTCCTTCAATTCTTAATCTGTCCATATATTTTCTAACTAAAAGTTTGTGTTGAGTATTTCCATATACATCAAAACCAGCAACAAGAGAATAATATAGTCTTTCAAGTAAAGGATAATCAATAAGCCACATAGTTTTTGGAATATTTCCCAAGGCTCCTTTATGTACAGACGAAGAATCAAAATGCCTATAAACTGTTAAAATAGCATCATTATTCTCTTCTGCAAAATTATTTCCTTTCCAAATAGTTTTAAAATCTAATCTATTCCCAGATTTCTTATAAAGTTTATTTTTATTTTTATAATAATTAACGGTATTATCATTATATTTATAGATATTTAGAACATCTAAAATATCACTATTCCCTCCATACTTATTAGGCAAAGATAAATTTTCTAAATTCTGTTCTATAAATTTTTTATCTTTTATTGTATAGTCATATTTTGGATCTTTAAAAACAAGCCAAAAATGATCATTTATGACATTTAATGCAACTTGACCTTTACATACAGGACCTCTAATAAATGTCATTATGTAATAATGAACATTATCTAGCATAAAATTATATCTTGACTCCAAAGGTATTTGTTTGAAAGAACTCAGCGCATTTGCAGAAACTTCAAGTTCATAACTAGGCATATAAGGATTTTCTTCCCATTTTACTTTTATAAATAAATCTTTATATCTTTGTAGTTTTTCTTTATTTAAAGTATAAACCATGTGAGTTTTATGGACAATTGTTGATTTAATTTTCTTAAACTTATAATAAAACTTTTGTTTAGCTTCGGCAAAAGGAACTCTTGTCTTAACTACATCTGAACCATCTTTATTATAAGCCCTAACAAGAGAATAGAAATTATCATCATTTTCAAATTTTATATGAGCTAAAAAAAGATGTTCATAAATATATCTTCCAGTAACTTGGTATTTAATATCTGAGTTATTTAAAAAAGTTTCAAAAAGAGCTATATCTTCTGAATTATCACTTTTTTCTATTCTATCGTCTTTAATTTCACCCTTAAACCACTTTACTAAAAGATTATGTTCTTTTTTATCTAAAGCAGGAAAGCCATAAGGCATACCATGATTAGGATTTTTCTTAAGATAATCATCTAGTTCTTTAATATCTTTACTACATTGTAAATCATCTGTTTCAGGAGAATAATCTCCAATATTTTCTGGCTTTTCTTGTTTTTGTTCAAGTAACCTTGTCATGATATTAGTATTTTCATTATTATTTTCATAATTTTTTAAGACAGAATAAAAACCTAATTCTTCCCACTCTTCTTGATTTGTTGCATCAATAAAAAGCCTTGAAGGATTCGAAGGCTTTATTCTATTTACATATATTTCTTCTTTTGTAGCTCCTCTAACAAGGCCTTCAAAAGAACTTAATTTTAATTGACAAGGAGAATTATAACAAGAGTGACAGACAACACATCTTTTATCTAAGATACCTTTTATATCGTTTTGAAAAGATAATTTTTCTTGAGAAATTATATTATTTGCAAATAAAATACCTTGTACTAAAAGAAATAAAACCAATAGTTTTATATTAGTTTTTTTCATTAAAACTCTCTATTTTTTTTATAGCATTAATTGAAGCTGGTAAAAGTGATTCACTAATTGCAGGATGTATATACAACATCTCTTTTAAATGTCTAACATCATTATCTATGTGCATAACAGTAAGCACTTGATGTATCATTGTTGAACTTTGTGGTCCAATCATATGGCAAGCTAATATTTCATAATTATCTCTGTTTATTATTAGTTTAGTAAAAGGATATTCTAATTTTGTACCTTGAGCTTTTGCACTTGCTAGCCAATCTGTTTTTGATACTACATAGTTTATACCTTTTTCTTTCGCTTCACGCTCCGTCATTCCAACACTAGCTATTTCTGGGTCTGTAAAAACAGCATGAGGTATATATTTAAACTTTAAAGCTTTTTTTTCTTCTTCATATAAAAGTTTATAAAGATAGTTCATTTCATAAGCTGCTGTATGTTGAAGCATATATTCACCAGCCGCATCGCCTACAACATAAACATCTTCTGCATTTGTTTCAAAAAATTTATCTCTTTTTATAAAACCTCTATCATCTATTTGTATAGAAGTATTTTCAAGCTCTAAATCTTTTGCATTTGATTCCCTACCTATTGCATAAAGCAAAGATTCACAAGTGTGATTGCTTATTTCTTTATTTTTATTTTCTAAAACTATATTAAAAGATTCATTTTCATATTTTGCATCTTTTATACTTGTATTAAATGCAATATCAATTTTTTTAGAAAATTCTTCTTTAAATACTTTTGAAATATCTTCATCTTCATTTGATAAAAGTTTATCATTTCTAACAAGAAGTTTTATTTTTATACCAAGGGCATCAAGAGCATTAGCTAACTCACAAGCTATAAATCCTGAACCAACTATAAAAATAGATTTAGGAATTTTCTTTAAAGGAAAGATATCATCACTTGTCCAAGCATTTTTATAAGGTACTTCTTTAGGACTGGTTCCTGTTGCTATAATAATTTTTGATGCTGTTAGTTTTTGATTATTAACTTCAATTATTTTATTTGAAAGAAAAAAACCTAAGCCTCTATATAAGTCTACATTTTCATTTAATTTAGACATATATTTTTCATCAACTTTTTTAATAAAATCATTATTTTCTTTAAAAATTTTCTCTTTATCAATTTTTTCTATATTACTTTTTATGTAGTGTCTACTTGATTCTTCAATATTTCTTATAACATCAGCATAAGATATTAATAATTTAGAAGGAACACAACCTCTATTTGCGCATGTCCCGCCTAAACTAGACTTTTCAATTAAAGCAACTTTCTTTCCTAATTTAGCAACTTTATTAGCTAAATTGGCAGCTCTTCCACCGCCAATTATAATTAAGTCGTATGTTTTCATATTAAAACCTTTTTATATTGATAAAAATAGATAAATTAACGTAAAATTATCAAGATTATCTTAAAATAAAGTTAAAGGGGAGTTTTCAGATAATTAATGTAAAATAAATAATGGTACATAAAAATGAAAGACAATTAATTCTTATCTTAAGATATACTTTACCATTGCTAATTATGATTTTATCGATAGCTATTAATGCTTTTTTGTTTTATAAACAAGATTCTGATTTTAAAAAAATAGAAAATGATATAGAAAAAAAATATATTTTAAATCAAAAAGAAAATATTAAAATTCAAATTGAAAATATTTACAACTATATAATTTCAGAACAAAAAGAGACTGAAAAAAAACTAAAACAATCATTAATAAATAGAACAATTGAAGCTCATACTATAATTACAAATATATACGAAGAATATAAAGATAGTTTATCAAAAGAAGAAATGATACCTATATTTAAAGCTGCTATAAAAGATATTAGATTCAACAATAAAAGAGGATATTTCTTTGTTTATGATAACAAAGGTACAAATATCATTCATCCTTTATTACCTAAACTTGAAGGAAAAAATCTAATTAACTATCAAGATACAAAAGGACTTTATGTATTAAAACAATCAATTGAACTACTAAAAAATAAAGATTCAGCTTATCAAGAATGGCATTGGAGAAAAACTAAAGATGATTCTAATGAGTACAAAAAAATTGGTTTTGTTAAAAATATTTATCAACTTGATTGGTTTATAGGAACAGGTGAATATGTAAATGATTTTTCAAAAGATATGGAAAAGAATGTTTTAAAACAAATTGAAAAACTTAGATTTGGCAAAAATAGTTATTTTTTAGCAATTGATAAAAATAATAAATATATAAGCCATATTAATAAAAACTTAATTGGAGAAAATTTTTTTAATAAGTTAAATGCAATAAATAATGTTGAAAAAGTAAATAAAATAAAAAAAACAATTGCTAGTAAAGAAGGCTATATTAATTTAGATTTTTATAAACCAAATTCAAAACGAATTTCTTCAAAAATAATGTATTTAAAAATTATACCCATGTGGGATTGGATTATTAGTACAGGTTTTTATAAAGAAGACGTAAAAATTTTAATTGATGAAGAAAATCATCGCCTAATAAATAAATATAACGAAAACTTGAAAAATTTAATTACAATTTCTTTATTAACAACTTTTATTTTACTTATTATAAGTTTTTATATATCAACATTAATCGAAAAAAAATTCAAAAAATACAAGATTGATATAGAACATCATTTAAATGAAAATAAAAAACAAGTTGAGCTTCTAGCTCAAAAAAATAAATTGACTGCAATGGGTGAAATGATGGGAAATATTGCACATCAATGGAGACAACCCTTATCTCTTATTACCACAACTACCTCAGGAATAAAACTCCAAAAAGACCTAAATATTTTGGATGATCATTTTTTAGAAACGGGACTGGAGAATATAAAGAATTCTGCTTTACATCTATCTCAAACAATAGAAGATTTTAGAGATTTTTTTAAACCTGATAAAAAGAAAAAAACTTTTTTAATCGAAACTTTGGTAGAAAAAACATTTAAATTAATTTCATCTGAATTTAAAGATAAAGAAATAACTATAATAAAAAACATAAATAACATTACAATAACAAATTTTGAAAGAGAACTTCTTCAAGTATTACTTAATGTGCTAAGTAATGCGAGAGATGCATTATTAATAAACGAAAAATTAATTAATCAAAAAAAACTTATATTTATTGATGCCTATGAAGAAAAAGAACAGCTTATTATCCTAATTAAAGATAATGCTGGGGGAATAAAAAAAGATGTAATTAATAGAGTTTTTGAACCATATTTTACTACAAAGCATCAATCCCAAGGAACAGGAATAGGTCTTTATATGTCGCAAGAAATTATTTCAAAACATATGCAAGGAATAATTACAGTGACAAACGATACTTATGATTATGAGGGGGAAACTTACAAAGGAGCCAGTTTTAAAATATTAATTCCAAAAGCTCCTATACTCCAAAATCAATTATCGACCTCATAATCTATTTTTAGTTTATTTTTCTTAACCTTAAGGCCTTTTTCCTCTTAATGCATTTGAAACTGCTGAAACAACCAGTAATATTAGAAAAATGTAAAATAATATTTCAGCAATACCAGCTGCTGTTCCTGCAATACCTGAAAATCCCAATACTCCAGCAACTATTGCTAAAAGTAGAAAAGTAATTGACCAAGATAACATCTTATTTCTCCTTATATAATTTAATTTTTATAACAGTTCTAAAAATTTCTATATTGAAATTTTTATCTAAAATTATCAAAGACTAATGGCGATTTAAAATCAAGTGATTTTAAATGTGTCATAATAGTTTGTAAATCATCAATATTTTTTCCAGTTATTCTTATTTCATCACCTTGATTTACAGCTTTTACTTTTAATTTTAATTTTTTAATTTCTAATTGAATTGTTTTTGCTTCATCTTGTTTAATTGAATCTACAATTGCAAAAACATATTTTCTATTTCCACCTGAAGAATCATCTTTTTTAGCTTCATCTAAAGAGTTTATTGATAATCCTCTTTTGTTCATTTTAGAAATTAAAATATCATAAATTGCATCAACTTTATTATCACTTGAAGAAGTAATTGTAAGAGTTTTTGCACCCTGATTAAAATCTATTTCTTTTGTAATTCCCTTAAAATCATATCTATTGTCCATCTCTTTTTGAGTTTGAACTACTGCATTTTTCATCTCTTGCATATCAAGTTTTGCAGAGATATCAAATTGATGTTCTTTTGCCATTTTTTTATCCTATATCTTGTTTTCAAAAATTTGTGAACTTGTACAAGTTCTATAAAGAGTATAATATCATTGTAAAATTAGGATAAGGTTAGTCAAGTTTTATAAAGTAGTAGAAGATTAAAAAAGAGGAGTTTTTCTCCTCTTTTTACTTAGATAAGGTCGTCTTCTTTTCTAGCTTGTGGAAGAATTAGATTTAATACAATACCAGTAATTGCACCAAGTCCAATACCTGAAAATGGTACTCCACCAAAATTAAAAGTCATTCCACCAATAGAAAATACTAAAATCATAGAAACAATAATTAAGTTTCTAGGGCAAGCTAAATCTACTTTTTCTCTAACTAGTGTAGAAATACCAATTGAAGCAATAATTCCAAATAACAATAACATAATTCCACCCATAACTGGAATAGGAATAGTAGCTAACATTCCTCCTAGTTTTCCAACAAAGGCTAAAATAATAGCAGCAAGTGCAGCCCAAGTCATAATTGCAGGATTATAAGCTTTTGTCACAGTAACAGCACCTGTAACTTCAGAATAAGTAGTATTAGGTGGTCCTCCAAAAAGTGCAGCAGCTGAAGTTGCTAATCCATCGCCTAAAAGTGTATTTTTCAAACCTGGCTTCTTTAAATAATCTTGTTTTGTGATATTAGAAATAGCTAACATATCACCTATATGCTCAATTGCAGGAGCAATTGCAATTGGTAAAATAAAAATTATTGCTTGCCAATTAAACTCGGGAGCGGTAAAAGATGGGATTACAAACCAATCAGCGTTTGTTACAGGAGAGAAATCAATTATTCCATAAAATAGTGCAACTAAATATCCTAAAATTATTCCTCCTAGAATTGGAATAAGCTTTAACATACCTTTTCCCAAAAGTGATATAAATACTGTAGTAAACAAAGCCACCATAGAAATTACAATTGCTTGTTCAAAAGGAACTAATTGAATTGAACCATCTCCTGTTTTTCCCATAGCCATAAAAACAGCAACTGGAGATAAAATAAGTCCAATAGACATGATAACAGGACCAACTACAACAGCAGGAAGTAATCTATGTAAAAAATTATCCCCTTTTAATCTAATAATCAAACTTAAAACTACATACAATAAACCAGCAGCTAAAAGTCCTGACATAGTTGCAGCAATTCCCCAAGTTTTGACACCATGAGCAATGGGAGCAATAAATGCAAAAGAAGAAGCTAAGAAAATAGGAGGAATAGCACCTTTATTTACAACTTGAAATATTAAGGTACCAATACCAGCTGTAAATAATGCCACATTTGGATCAAGACCTGTTAGAATTGGAACTAAAACCAAAGCACCAAAAGCAACAAATAAAAACTGAATACCTAAAATAGAGTCTTTTACTCTAAAATTATAATCTGTGGGTTTCATAACACCTCTTTGAAAAATTTATTTAAGAATAATATCTAAGTTTCAATTAATCTTGTGTAAATTTTTGTGTAATTTATAAGCAATTTTTAGATACTATTTGTCCAAATTTTCAAGAATAAAAGTAGGTAAAAAATGTATAAAGAAAGCACAAATGTAGTTGTAAATCATCTAATTAATAGATTAAGAGATGTACGAACTGCTCCAAATGAATTTAGACTAACAATAGAAGAAATCTCAAGAATTATTGTTTCAGAAGCCTTAGCAGATTTTAAAACAGTTTCACATAACATAGATACATGGCAAGGACCTTTAGATGTTCAAGTAATAGAAGTTCAAAAACTTGTACTTGTGCCAATTTTAAGAGCTGGAGAACCAATGCTAACAGGGATTTTAAGAACACTACCTTATGCAAGAAGTGGTTTTTTAGCAATGAAACGTGATGAAGAAACAGCAGAGTCAAAACTTTTTTATGAAAACGTACCTTCTCTTGATGACAAAACTGTATTATTACTTGATCCAATGATTGCAACAGGTGGTTCATTAATTGATGGTATAGATTTCTTAAAATCAAAAGGTGCAAAAAAAATCATTTCATTAAACATTCTAGGAGCTCCTGAAGGTATAAAAGCTGTACAAGAAGCGCATCCTGATGTTGATATTTTTATTGCTCAAATTGATGAAAGATTAGATGATAATAAATATATAAGACCTGGTTTGGGTGATGCTGGAGATAGAGCATTTAATACAAATTAGAATAAATGAATAAATAGAAAAGAGTAATTCTACTCTTTTCTATTCTCTTTTAAATCCTTTACCTCTTCTCTTAAAGCCCTAATCTCACTAAGTAAAACATCTAATTTTAAGTGATCTTCATGAAGTTCTTCTTTCATTTCAGACTCTTGAAGTTTTTGCATTTCCCCAATAATAACTGCAACAAAAAGATTAAAAAATACGAAGGCTGCTATTATTACAAAAGAAACAAAATATAACCAAGCCCAAGGATGTACATCCATAGCTTCATACATAACATCAGTCCAATCTTCAAAGGTTAAGACTCTAAACAATGTAAGCATAGAAACTAAGAAATTACTCCATAATCCTGAAGGTAATTCACTAAAATAAAAGTTTCCTACAATTGCATATATGTAAAAAATTATAAACATAAGAATTACAATATCAATAATAGAAGGAATAGCTTTAATAAGCATATCAATAATTGCTTTTAATTCAGGTCTTGACGTAAAAAGTCTTAAAACTCTAAATACTCTTAATACTCTGGCAATTGCTGCAAACCCTGATTGTTCTAATGGTAAAAGTGTAACTACTACAATAACAAAATCAAAAAGGTTCCAACCATTTTTAAAAAAGTTTGTAAATTTTTTCTCTGCTACCATTTTAATAGCTATTTCAAAAATGAAATATATTGTTACAAAAACATCAGCAACTCTTAAAAACAAAGCATAGTTTGTTTCTACTTCTCCCATAGTTTTAAAACCAAGCACAGAAGCATATGCAATAATAATTAGAGTTGTTAAATTAGAAAACCATCTAGCATCTCTTACTTCTTGAACTCTTTCCATAGCCGTCATATATTAATCCTTATAAATAGCAAGTGCTAATAAAATCCAAGCAATAATTAGTAAAGTTCCCCCAATAGGAGTAATAGCACCTAAAATTGGCATATTTAAAATAACCAAAAAATATAAAGAAAATGAAAATACAATCATCCCTATAAAAATAAGCCATGAAGCAATTACTGCTTTTTTAGAATTTGGTTTTAAATACATAATAAAAGAAGCCGCAAATAAACCTAAAGTATTATAAAAGTGATATGCTACACCAGTATTATAAGTTTTAAGATATGTTTCTTCAACTATTGATTTTAATGCATGTGCGCCAAAAGCACCAAGAGCAATTGCTAAAGCCATCATGATAGATGCAATTGTTAAAAAAAGTTTAACATTTTTGTTAAGTGTCATATATTTCCTTAATTTTTTTCGAAGTATAGCTAAAAAAAATTAATGAATATTTAAGTAATCTATAGAAGTTTTTATTTTAAATTATTTATCTTTTTTCTTTCTTTTTTGAAGAAAAGCCAGCACCTTTTTTCTCTTTTTTCTGAAGTTCTAAATCATTGATTAAAGTTTTATAATCCATGTTTTCTTGGTTCATTTTTGCAAAACAAGCTGCGATTACAGCAATTGCATTTGGCACTTCTTCTTTCTTTTTGTAAGCTTGGATATTTTTTTCGCTAACTTTGATTAAAGCAGTGAATTTTGGGATTGTAAGTTCAGCATCTAGTAATAATTTTTTAAAATCAATAAAAGTCATAAGGTTTATCCCTGTGTAAATTTATTTTTATTGTACAATAAAAAAACTTGAAAACAAAGGAATTTATATATTTTATATATAATTTATATATAATAGTTTGAGTTTATAACTCAAACTATTATACTACATCAACTTCCCAGAAGAAGTCAATCCATTCATTCGCTTCTCTAACTGCAAAATCAGGTTGTAATACTGCTGTTTTTTTATAAAAAAGAGTAGCAAGCTTAAAATCAACTCCAGGGAACTTCTGTCTTAATACTTTTAATATTTCAACCATAGTTTCACCTGAATCAACGATATCATCAATAATTAAAACTCTTTTAGCATGAGAAACATCAGGAATATTAAAAATATTAAATGTTTCAAGTTTTAAATCCCCTTCATAATGAATTGAATTTAAAGAATACAAATTTCTCATATCAAGAGCTTGAGCCATTAAATGAGAAAGAGTTAGACCACCTCTTGCAACTGCTAACAGAATATCTGGTTCATATCCTCTACATTTATCTACTAAAATCTGAGTGTCTTTTTTAAACTCATCATATGAATAATAATACTTTTCCAAAATAGTCCTTATAAAATAAATGTAAGTAAAGAGATAAACGTAATTGTCAAAATACCAATATTTAAATCTTTATATTGACCTTTTGCCAGTTTTATGATTGTATAAACTACAAACCCAGCTGCAATTCCATTTGTAATAGAAAAGGTCAAAGGCATTAAAATAACTATAAAAAAAGCTCCAGCACTTGTTGCTAGGTCTGTATCTTCAAAGTTTATTTTTCCAAGTTCTGTAAACATTAGAACACCAACTACTACTAAAACTGGATAAATTGCATTTCCTGGAATTGATTTAAAAAGTGGTAACATAAATAAAGTTCCAACAAAAAATAGTGCTGTAAAAACAGCTGTTAAACCAGTTCTTCCACCCTCTTCAACTCCACTTGCACTTTCAATAAAAGCTGTTGTAGTTGAAACACCAAGAAGAGAGCCTGCTGTTGTAGCAATAGCATCTGCTTCAAGTGTTCTTTGTAAAGATTTATCATTTTTATTATTTTCTTGGAAAAGTTTTGCTCTTGTTCCTACTCCTGTTAAAGTACCTAAAGTATCAAACATATCAGTAATTAAAAATGTAATAATTACAGGTAATAATGATAAAGATAAAGCACTCATAATATCAAGTTTAAGTAATATCGGAGATATAGAGGCAGGTGCACTAAGATATGATGTTGGAAATTCTCCAAGACCTATACTCCAAGCTACAATTGAAGTAATAGAAATTGATAGAATAAAAGCACCTTTTATTTTATATGAATAAAAAGCAAAGGCTAAAACAAGACCTAAAACACCTAATAATACATTTGAATTTGAAAAGTCTCCAAGTCCAACCAAAGTAGCTTCATTATCTACAATCATACCCATTTGTTTAAGCCCAATAAAGGCAATAAAAGTACCAATACCCGCACTAATAGCACGTCTTAGATTCATTGGAATTGAAGTCATAATCCAAACTCTAAAGTTTGTAAAAGACAAAATTACAAATAATACCCCAGAAAGAAATACGATTCCTAAAGCAGTTTCCCAAGGTATTTTCATTCCTAATACAAGTCCATATGAAAAGTATGCATTTAATCCCATACCAACCGACATCGCTATTGGGGTATTTGACCAAAGCCCACTGAAAAGTGTAGCTAATATTGTAATTATAGCCGTTGCTGTTATTACCGCTTCCATAGGAAGACCCGCATCTGCTAAAATAAATCCATTAACAGGGACAATATACATCATTGTTAAAAATGTTGTAAATCCAGC
>Ga0193955_1000535_pt1 | contig 20884 bp, 15 predicted proteins | sample BB_6_MG_FD_140343 | JGI IMG/M metagenome (GOLD analysis project Ga0193955, IMG submission 140343) | Microbial mat bacterial communities from the Broadkill River, Lewes, Delaware, United States - BB_6_MG | ecosystem: Environmental > Aquatic > Freshwater > River > Microbial mats | place: USA... | reverse complement strand
GGCCCTGCCGGGGGCTAAACTTTTAAAAAGTTTAACAAACAGGTCTGACCTTGATCCTCGGTTCGACGATCTGCGTGTTCGCATCACCACCTGACCACTCTTGATCCCTGGAGCGCCGCACTCCGGTATGGCATTGGCTAACGACGAACTAAAAAGCCGCACAGGAGTGCGGCACTCCGTTTTGGTCTGCCTTTCTCGGTTTTTTTAAGGTCACGGCCCAAACGATGATCAAGGCCACAAGCCTTAAAGGATAAATCATGATAAAATTTCAACTTAAAGGCGGATGTGATTTGACCCGAGGAACGAGGGGCAAAACGCATCTGCAAGCTGCTTTCAAGGTGGCACACCTTGCCGCCGGAGGCAGATTGAATCTGCTGTCAGGGGAAATGCCCGCACAAAAAAAGGCGAGGTTCACAGTGAACCTCGCCTTTAAACAGGTGGCCTAAAAAACTCATATGGACTTCTGATGCACATCCTGACCTTGCCGTGTCACCCCGGAATGTGCCGTCAAGAATTGACGCAGGCCTACCTTTAATCCTCTGCCCTTCTCCGCAGAGCCCCTGAAAAATTATCCTTCTTCGGAAAATCCCCGGGGAAAAATGTATCGTGATATCCGGTTCAAAAACCCAACCCGTCGATCACCAAGGCGCCGTCGGAAAAGACCTTTGCCCTCAAATGATCCCCGGCTGCGCCGCTCGTCACCACGACGGCGCCATTTGGGATAGATATCGAAATGAAATCGGCTGTTGTAACTCTTTCTCCTGTCCTGGGTTTCTGCCATGAGTCACCCCCTTTGCCGTCTTGGCGTGCTTTCACGCTTGGCCCTTGCCACAGGAGCTGCCCCATCGCCCCATACGGAACCATCCAAAACGGCGCTCGTTGGAACGTCGCCGTTCCACAATACATCGATTTTCCGAAACACTCTCTTCAGCACTGTGGAGCATTCCATATCCCTTCCGACGCTCAAAGGGCTCCCGTCGGTCCAAACCGAAACGGCGCTCCAATGTCGCCATGAGGGAGACGTCTTCCGGATCAATATGAATTATGGTGCACATACTACCTCCCGGCGCAAGCCGGTAATCGGGCACGGTCGAGTACGAGAAGAGGAGCCAGAAGAAGGGAGGGGGAAAAACGAAAAAGGGGTCATGTCAAAAGAAACAAATGTTGGGAAAGGCCCGGCCGTCACTACCCTTCTTTGCCGCAGAAAACACCCCGGCAAAGCTGCCAACGCCAATATGTTGATTCTTCTATACTATACACTCCTTGCCATGAAGGATCAAGGCGGGACAAGGGGAATCGCATCATAACTATTCAGTTCCTCTTGCCTTCTGCTGCAACCGAATTAAAGACGCCTCCGGTGGCCCGGCCTGGAACCAAATTTTTGCCTTATCTCATTGTGGGGTTTGATAGACAGGTCTTGACTGTTTTTTTACGAAACCTCCGCGAATGCTCTCGGCCCGAGGAACGAGGGGCGGGAGTATTCGCAACCAGCTTTCAAGGTGGCACACCTTGCCGCCGGAGGCTTGTTTTTTCATTCATCGCATCACGCGACAATCTCTTCAAGAAAGTCCACCGTTGCGGCCACCACCTCGTCCCGCTTTTCATGGTGGGGTACATGATGGCACGCATCCACTTTCAGGGAGACGGATCCCGGAATGGACTGGCAGATCGCCTCGACCTGGCCCCAAGAACCATACTGGTCCGCATCCCCCTGGATCACCAGGGTAGGAGCGGTCACCGCCTGGATTGTATCGGTGATGTCCCAATTGCGGTGATCGGAAGAGAGCCAGGTATCGGCCCAGCGCCTGAAGGCTTTCTCCGTGTTGGGTCCATGGTACCTGGCCAACTTCTCCTGAAAGAGCCCTTTCTCAAAGGAAGAATCGGCATCTGCGATCCCTTGGATCGTGAGGTCATCCACATAGACATGACAGGCCTCAACCAGGATGCCGGTCGTTCGCTCGGGAAACAGCGCGCCGAACAAAAGGGCGATGGTCCCGCCATCACTGTGCCCGAAAAAATGCGTCTGCTCGAGGCCCAAGGTGTCCAGCACGGCCGGAAGCATTGTTTCCGCTTCGTAGTGAGGGTAGTGTGAATTAGCCTCCCACCGGGTCAAAGGAGAGGATTTTCCGTACCCCCAACGATCCCAGGCCCAAACCGTTCTGCCCGTAGCCTGACTCAGCACTTCCGGGAAATCATGCCACATCCCCACACAACCCAGGCCTTCATGGAGAAGCACAAGGGGAGTGGCGGAAGGGTCTTTGCCCTCAACACAAATGGTGTAGAGCTCCTGGCCCAAAACGGAGAGTACCTGTTCCTCACGCATGGCCCCTGCCCTTCAAATGCGCTGTAAGGGCCACCAGCGCCATGGTCACGGCAGGCACCATGTAGTCGGCTCGGGTGACGGCTCCGTCCGAGAGGATCCCGATGAGGCCTTCGGAATAGCCGATGCGCGTATTCTCAGAAAGCCCGGCACGATGCACGGCCTCATCCAGCTCACAGCTCTCCTCTATCACCATGTTGCAGACGGTCGATGGGAGCTCAAAAGCCGGCCCCACCCCCCGATAAAAATGCTCACCATCATAAATCACACAAGCCGTGAGGTTCATGTAACCTGTGGCCGTGCCCTGAACCGGCACCAGACCGGACTCCAGTCCGACCCCGTACCCAGTGCCGTTACGGGCTCCCATGGCTCGGTTGTCGGCCCCTTTAAGGGTCTCTTCGTACCCCACCGGCTGATCCGATACCCCCGACGGTGAAGCAAAGGGTTCAAAGGTGACCCCATCAAATGCCGGGAACCCTGCAAAGGCACGCTTTACCGCATCAAGTTTGTTGGGGTTGCCTGAGCCCACCGCCACCACCAACGCATCGTCTCCTGACATCACGCGCAATCCTTTTCCAGAAATCCAATAATATCCAAAACCGTTCGATTCACAGGAACCGCTACGCCGTGCAACTCACCAAGGCGAACCACCTCTCCGGTGAGAGCATCAATTTCAGTCTTTTTGCCCGCCTTCAGGTCCTGAAGGGTCGAGGAGACATGGTGAGCGGCTGTGGGAATAAGTTCCCCGGTGAGAACCTTGAAGTAGTCCTCCGGGGTATCCCACCAGGTTCGGTACCCGGCGGCCTCCATGACGGCAAAAATCTCGTCCACCACCGATCGAACCAAGCGAAGGCCTTCTGGGTGCTCGGAGAGTTTGCCGTAGGGCACACCGAAGATGGCACCGAGAGAGTTGAGAGAGCCGTTAAAGAGCATCTTGGCCCAGATGTCCCGCCCCACATCGTCAGAAGCGCTGCAGGAGAGCCCTCCCTTGGTGAGGGCCTCCGCCAGGGGATCCAGCTCGCCCTTCATGGGAAGCTCCAGGTGCCCCATGGAGATGGGGGCCACATGCACCGTGATGTGACTCGTGTTGGGAAACGGACGGGCAAACCCTGTGATGACCCTGGCGTTGTACACCTTTTTTGCGTCCACAAACTCGGCAAACCGCTCCCGGTTTCCCCAGCCGTTCTGACAGAGCACCACACAGGAATCGGGCCCAATCAGTCCGGGCACCTGCGAAAGCTCTTCTCCAGCCTGTGCCGTCGCACTGGACTTAGTGCAGACAAGAACATAATCGTACGGACCGTTTTCGTGAAACACCTCAGAAGAGACCCCGGCCCGGACATTCCGGTACACCGACTCCCCCAAGATCCCCATGCGCTTGAGTCCCTCTCTCTCCAGGGCCTCCACACCGACCTGTCGGGTCACAATATCAGGGGTCACCCCTGCCTCAGCCAAACACGACGCGAGCCCCAACCCGACAGCGCCACCCCCAAACACCAACACCCTCATCTTTCGAATCCTTTCTTAGCCTCCGGCGGCCCTGCCGGGGGCCAAACTTTTGAAAAGTTTGACAAACAGGTCTTGGCTGCAAAGAGCCAAAACGTATGCGCTTGTGGCGTAAGGTGCATCTTCTTAACCTAAGCGCGAATGCGTACGCGAGACACTCAAAGCGACCGAACTCGTATCGCATTCGCCACCTGCTTTCGAGGTGGCTCACCTCGCTGCCGGAGGCGCGCTTTAATTCTGGCGCAGTTTCAGCCAGAGGATGGTCGCCTTCTCGTCGCCTTTGTTTTTCCAACGGGAGGGGCTGCGCTCCACCAGGTGAATCAGGGAGCCCTTCACGGCCTCCAGGTCCCGGCTGCCGCTTTGGAAAAGCACGCTGCCCTCGATGACAAAGCCCACCTCTTCGCATTTCTCGTCAAAAAAGTGCTGCTTGATGACGCGTCCCGGTTCGATCTCGAGGAGCCACACTTCAAAACCGGTCTCCCCCCCTGAAGGGATCAGCTGACGGGCAAAGGCGCCTTTGCCGGTGATGCCGGGAATGTTGATGTCCTGCCACTGGGACGGCTCGTAGACCGGTGTGGCGTCTCCGGCAAAGGTGTCGGAGAAGAAGGAGCCGGTTTCCACAGCAAGAAGCTCCGCCATGCGAAACAGCGCGGGAAGAGAGGGGTAGATCTGACCGTTTTCGATCTGACTGATGGTGCTGGGGGTCACCCCCACCTGCCGGGCCAGGCCCGTCTGGGAGAGCCCTGCCGAGGTGCGGAAGTGTTTCAGCCGGCTCCCGATATCAATGCGACCCCAGCCCTTCTGATCGCCGGAACCGAACACCACCTCGCCATCCCTCACCCAGTAGCCCTGGGGTTTGTTCAAGGGGCCGTGTTCACGACCTTCGGCTTTAATGAGGTTGAAGAAAAATTTTCCGCGTTTCACAGAGAGCTCGACAACCACTTGGGCAATCTGGGCGATGCCGGCCTTGAGACGATCGCTGTGGGCCCGGTGCTCGATGAGCCAATAGGCGATGGTGCTGAGTTCGTAGAGTTTCGGGCAGGTGCGTGTGTAAAACTTAAGGACCCGCTCTTCGTCCCCCCAGAGGTCCTGCATACCGGTAATGGACTCAAAGATAAACCGTGTGTCCACGCCGTTGCCGGAAAGGGAGCTCTCCAACGCCAGGGACAGGGCCTCAGGGTCCGACGGGTTCTCCACCAGGGTCACGTTGGGGTTTTTATCGCTTGAGCTGTAATACTTGAGAAACAGTTCACTGCCCCCCCCCTTGCCATGGGTAAAGCAGTCAAGGATGGTGAGACCGGGTGCATCGGCCAGGGCCCCCAATTTTTTCAAGAGGTTGTTGGGAGACCGGTCAAAACTGACGTAAATAACCGGTTTGTCTTCCCGGGCTGAAGCCTCCATGAGCTTCAGGCAGTAGTCGGAAGCCAGACTTCCGGAGTCGTCGTGCCAGATAACGTTATCACCGATCCGAAGTCCGTCGAGGATCTCATCCACTTTGCCGATACCGGTTCCCGCCTTTTGGTGCATCTTCACGTCCTCAAAGATTGATGAGATCGAAAAAAGCCGGATACAGACGACATGCTGACTTTTTTAACCCATCCTGGTTATGTGTGGTTCATAAGGGCCGCCACTCTCAGGCGGTACCGGGTCACACCACACCAATTCCCTGTCCCGGCAAAACATGCCCCCCATAATAACAAAGCCCGGAAGAGGATGCGAGGCAACTCTTCCGGGCTTGTATATAGCACTGATCAGGGATGAAATCCCTTACAACGTAACATCACCTATCCGATGAAAGCGTCTTCAGGCATTTCCATGATGGAGCCAGAGAGGGCCTTCACGGAGTCCATCTTGCCGAGGCCGATGGGCAGCATGTGCTCGATGAAGAACTTGGCGGTCACAACCTGACCTGTGTAGAATGCCTTGTCCTTCTTCTTGGCCTTTTCAATCTTGGGCTGAGCAACAGCAGCTCTCCAGAGGTGCATCCAACCCATGATGAGGTCACCGCAGCACTCCTGGAAGAGGGTCGCGGAACCGAAAGCATCAAGGATCTTCTCGCTCATGGCGGCACCGCCGATGGCCATGGCGCACTCGCCGACCTTGTTCAGAGCAGCTTCAACCTTGGCAGCCATGTCTTCGAGACCGGCTTCCTTGGCCAGAGCGATGGTGGCCTGAATCTCACCCATCAGGTCCATCATGGGCTTGCCCTTCTTCATGCCGAGCTTACGGCCGAGGAGGTCCATGCCCTGAACACCGTTGGTGCCTTCGTAGATTGCAGTGATCTTGCAGTCACGGAGAAGCTGAGCCTGGGGATACTCTTCGATGAAACCGTAACCACCGTAAACCTGGATACCGAGGGAGCAAACTTCGAAGCCCTTGTCGGTGCCGTAGCTCTTTGCAACGGGGGTGATGATTTCGATGAGGCCGTTGTACTTGTCCACGACGGCTTCGTCTTCAGAGGTGCTGACCATGTCAAAGCAGAAGCCCATGTAGTAGAGCAGGGCGCGCATGCCTTCAACATAAGACTTCATGATGAGCAGGTTGCGACGAACGTCGGGGTGCTGGATGATGGGCACACTCTTAGGCTCGGCTTCCAGCATGGAGAGCAGGTTGGGGCTCTGAATACGCTCTTTGGCGTAGTTCACGGCGTTCATGTAAGAGGTGGTTGCAAAGCCGTGACCCTGGAGGGCCACACCCTGACGGGCTTCGTTCATCATGAGGAACATGGCTTTCATGCCCTTGTTCTTCTCACCGATGAGGGTACCGCGACACTTGCCTTTGGAACCGAAGGCAATGGAGCAGGTGGCGTTGCCGTGGATGCCCATCTTGTGTTCAACACCGGTAATGACAACGTCGTTGTCCTCACCGAAGCTGCCGTCATCTTCTACCCAGAGCTTGGGAACGATGAAGAGGGAGATACCACGGGTACCGGCAGGAGAACCTTCGATACGGGCCAGAACGGGGTGGATAACGTTGGGAACGAGGTCGGAGTCACCGCCGGAGATGAAGATCTTGTTACCCACGATGTTGTAAGTGCCGTCATCGTTGGGGGTAGCAATGGACTCAAGGGCGCCTACATCGGTACCTGCGTTGGCTTCGGTGAGGCACATGGTGCCGCCCCACTCACCGGTGTAGAGCTTCTTGAGGAAGAGTTCCTTCTGCTTGTCGGAACCCAGGGAAGCGATGATGTTACCGCAGCCGTGAGTCAGGCCGGGGTACATGAGGAATGCACAGTTGGCGCCGGTGAAGAGCTCGCCACAAGCAAGGGAGACGGAGTGGGGGAGACCCTGGCCGCCTACTTCTGGGTCGTCAGCCATGGCAACCCACTCGTTCTCACAGAAGAGCTTGTAGGGCTTGTGGAAGGAAGGGGGTGCCTTCACCTGACCGTTTTCGAGTACCACGCCCTCTTCGTCACCGGTCTTCTGGGTGGGAAGAATTTCGTTTACGGCGAACTTACGTGCTTCAGAAAGAACCATGTCGATGGTTTTCTTGTTGAAATCGCCATACTTCTCTGTTTCTGAAAGCTGAGCAACGTTCAGCACTTCGTGCAGAACAAAATCCTGGTCCCTGCGGTCTGCAATTTGTTGAGCCATAACTAAATCTCTCCTTATATTAAGACATTTGTAAGATTATTTAAGGCGTTTTGAAGGCCTTGTCAGCTCTGAAATCTATTGCGATTCCACTCCACTACAACCACTTCCACTGAATCATTATTACGCAAAGCAGAACTATGTTTATTTCCCTCGAAAGAAACCTCCCGGAAAACTCCCACCCCACGCCCATTCCAGTTTCACCGACCATCCATGGCCATTGAATTCCAATGTTATCGGGCGAGTACGAGGCCGCCGATATCAAATCGACGGGCGGAAAAGCCTCAATTTTCTACGTTTGCACGGCATTATTCCAAATTTTTACCTGCCGGTCAATAAATATCCCGCAGACGCCCTCACTCGGAAACGCAGAACCCGTTGGTAAGCAGCTCAAAAGCCCGGTTCAACCACGCCTCGATATCATAGGTTTCCCTATTTTCAGAAACCCAGGGCCAGATGGAGGAGAAAATAACCCCGTAAAACAAGGAGGCGAGGTCATCGGCCGGATAAGGCCTGAACTCCCCTTTTTCGACACCCTCCTGGAAAATCTCGGTATAGGTCTCAACCATACGCTCGTGCATGTGGTTGATGTCGGCGCTGAGTTCCGGGGAGAGAATCATATCGATACTGCTTCGAAGGGAGATGTACACCCGAACGAACTCTTTATTATCTCTCAGGAAACGGGCATTGACCATGAGACAGCCGTACGCCCTCTCTTTGGGAGCAAGGTCTTTTCGGGCGGCCGCTTCGGCAATCAGTCTCCCTAACCGGATGCCCCGGTCCATGACCATGTCGTGGAAGACTTGCTCCTTGCCGCTGAAAAACTTGTAAATGGTCCCCAGAGGATACTCCGACTTCTGACTGATCTGGGCCATGGTGGTTCCATAGTAGCCCCGCTCCGCAAAAACAGAGAGAGCCGCTGAAAGAATCTCTTCCCGACGCCTTTTGTACTCCCGTTCCTTTCTGCTCAGTCCCGAATCCGTCACGCCTCCTCCAAGTTAGTGAAATAAATTTTTATATTATTATGACTTATAATTCTGTCAAGTTGTTTCTCCAGGAATCCACAGAAAACCCAACAGGGCCAAAAAGGGACGACGCCCTCTCCCCTTTGGCCCAATCTACATGATATTGTGCGGGTTTTGTTCTTTCGCCCAACACCTTGGGTAAACCTCCTCGTTGTGAGAAACGTTACGGAGTGATCTCTTCCTTGAGAAGACAGCAGGCAACACGCCAGGCCGGGGTCCCATTTTCTTTGTATACAATGTTTCCGGGCTGAATGATCCGGTTCATCACACACCCTTCGGCGATGGCGAGCTCAAACAGATCGGTCTCGTTGATCCGGGGAGCCGCCTTGAGGGCACCCTCTTCGATGGTCATGGCATGAACGGGGAAGTCCTCGCACAGAGGGCACCGATACACCCGGCCGTTGGGAAACAGAAACAGGTTGTCGGCCACGTGCCCGGCGCACTCAAAGGCTTCCCCTTCATCAAGGAACACCTTGGGCCAGGTCACTTTGATACCGCGTCGCGCAGCCTCTTCGGCCACCTTGGGCACCGCCTCCACCCAATTGTCACGGGTGACACGCATGAGACCATCTTCTTCGGCCTCCTCTTTGGCCGAGTTGCCACGGATTCCGAGCACCTGAATAAAGAAATGGTTGACCCCGAGTCGCTCAAGGAGGTCCGGCATCTGGTCCAGCTCGTGGAGGTTGGCCCCACTCACCGTGTAAATAAGGCTGGTGGAAAACCCTTTGGCAACGCTCTGCTTGATCCCTGCCACACACATCTCCCAAGACCCTACCCCCCGAATGGGGTCGTTGGTCTCGGCCGTGGCGCCATCAAGGCTGAAGGAGAGGGCATCGACCTCCTCAGGGGTAACTTTTTCCAGAATATCATGGAAGAGGTAACCGTTGGTGTCGATGGTGATGGAGGCATACCCCAGGGCCCTGGCCTTCTTGACGGCGCGGGCGAGTTCCGGGTGCATGGTCGGTTCCCCGCCGAGAAAAATAATGTTGGATTTCTTGGAACGTGAGGCAAACAGGGCGAGCCACTCTTCGATGGTCTCGATGGGCAGGGTGTTGCTTCCGTGTTGGGGGGGATTGATGTAGCAATGGCGGCAGGAGAGGTTGCATGCCGTCAGGATATGAAAAAACAGGTTGGTTGCGTCCTTGGTAAAGGAGACGGTCTTTCTCATGGTTTGTCCTTCTTATTCGGATCTTCAGACTGGGGCTTAAATTCCCCCCGACAATCTGCCGATCCGAACACGGACAAAAAACCGCGACATCAAATGGGATGGCTGTGAGGCGGTGCAAGAAAGCCTCAGGCTGGCATCACTGCTGCGAGCCCTCTATATGGCGCCTGATGATGACATTCATCTTCTCTTCTCTGATGCGCTGAAGATCCTGTTTGGTCTTGATCAATTCTTCGTTGGTGGCCCGAAGGCGGATGGACATGTATTCGGCAAAGATGCGGTAGAGAAGCAGAAGAAAGTCGAGGCGCTCGTCGTGATCGGACCCGTCTCCCTCCAGTTTTTCACCGGCGGTGGTGTTGACCGCAATGCAGGTCGTGCGACCGACCGCCGTTACCGTGGCCGAGCGCTTCAGGGAGTCGATGATACGCATCTCCCCGAAAAGTTCGCCGATTTTGGTCAGGCGGGTGATCTCCACATCTTCTTTGGACACCCGGACGGAACCGGCCAGCAGAAAATAGAGCCAGGGATCACGATCCCCTTCTTTGATGATCTTCTCACCGTCTTCATACTCTCGGATTTTACTCAACTTTAAGAGTTTTCCAAGGTAACGGGTTTCGAAATTCTTCAAAGCGGGAATGCTCATGAGTTTCTGGATATTCTGAATGTTATCCTTGAGATACCGCGTCTCGATCATGAAGCCTCATGCCCCCTTTCAAATTAGATCCACTGTGGTTCCACCGGCAGTGCCGGTCCATTTTCCAAATTAATCCCTGTTTACATATTATTCAATAAAAATTGTTAAAAAGAGAATTTTTTGAAGGTCATGAAAGGCGCTGCAGAAGCAGCGCCTTTCACTATTTATACATGGTAATCCTGAACCGCCTTCACGGTACAACTCTCTTCTTTCAAACGAGCAATGGCACGGGCAACGGCCATGGCTCCGGTGAGGGTTGTGGCAAAGGGTACCTTAAACTTCAAGGCCGCCCTGCGGATCTTGTAGCCATCGTGGGTGGTTTCGCTGGTGCCGGACGGGGTGTTGATCACCAGCTGAACCTCATTGTTTTTGATGGCGTCCACAACATGGGGCCGGCCCACCGAGACCTTGTTCACCCTCACGTTGGCAATGCCATTTTTCCTCAGAAAATCTGAGGTGCCACTGGTGGCCATGATGGTGAATCCCAGGGCTTTAAACAGAGAGGCCGTGGGCAACATCGTCCCTTTGTCCCCCTCCTTGACACTGATAAAGACGGTGCCTTCCGTGGGCAGGTCGTCACCGGCGCCGATCTGGGCCTTGGCGTAGGCCATGCCAAAATCATCGTCGATCCCCATCACCTCACCCGTGGACTTCATCTCGGGCCCCAGCAGCGTGTCCACATGGGGGAACCGGTCAAAGGGCATCACCGCCTCTTTCACGGAGATATGGCTGGGCACAAACTCGGTCTCAAGCCCCACCTCAGAGAGGGATTTGCCCAGCATCACCTTGGTGGCAAGTTTGGCAAACTGAATCCCTGTGGCCTTGCTCACAAAGGGAACCGTCCTGGAGGCACGGGGGTTCACCTCAATGATATAGAGCTTGCTGTCCTTGATGGCATACTGCACGTTCATCAAGCCCACCACGCCAAGTTCTTTGGCCATGGCGCGGGTGGCGTCGTGGATCTCTTTAAGGAGACGGTTTTCGATGCTCATGGGCGGAAGCACGCAGGCCGAATCGCCGGAGTGAATCCCCGCCTCTTCGATATGCTGCATCACGCCGGCAATGATGGTCTTTTCCCCATCGGAGATGGCATCCACATCAAGCTCTACGGCATCTTCCAGGAACTTGTCGATGAGCACAGGGTGCCCCGGAGAGACCTCCATGGCCTCACGGATGAACCCTTCAAGGTCCCCCTCGGAGTAAACCACGCGCATGGCTCTTCCCCCAAGAACGTAGGAGGGACGCACCATGACAGGGTAGCCGATGCGACGGGCCTCAACCAGGGCCTCCTCGTAGTTCATGGCGATGCCGTTCTCTGGCTGAACCAGATTCAGCTTTTTGAGCATGGCCTGGAACTCATCGCGGTCTTCAGCCCGGTGGATGCTCTCGGGCTGGGTGCCAATGATAGGCACGCCGGCCTCTTTCAGCCCCAGGGCGAGGTTCAAGGGTGTCTGGCCCCCGAACTGCACGATGACCCCGTAAGGTTTCTCCTTCTCCACAATGTGGAGCACGTCCTCTTTGGTGAGGGGCTCAAAGTAGAGCTTGTCCGAGGTGTCGTAGTCGGTGCTCACTGTTTCGGGGTTGGAGTTGACCATGATGGACTCCACACCCTCGTCACGCAACGCAAAGGAGGCGTGGACACAGCAGTAGTCGAACTCAATCCCCTGGCCGATGCGGTTGGGCCCGCCACCCAGGATCATCACCTTCTTTCTGTCGGAGACCCGTGCCTCACACTCCTCTTCATAGGTGGAGTAGTAGTAAGGGGTTGCCGCTTCAAACTCGGCGGCACAGGTGTCCACCAGCTTGTAGACAGGCCTGATGCCCAGCTCGTAGCGCCTGCTCCTCACCCACTCCTCATCGGTGCCGGTGAGCACGCCGATCTGGACATCGGAAAAGCCGTTGGACTTGGCTCTCTTCAGGAGATCCGCGTCAATCTCTTTTCCAGCTGCCTTCACCACCTCTTCTATGTCACAAATGCGCTTGATCTGATGCAGGAACCAGGGGTCGACCTTGGTCATGTTGAACACCTCTTCAAGGGAGATCCCAGCCTTCATGGCCTGACGCAGGTAAAAGAGCCGCTTGGAGTTGGGAGTCACCAGGTGGTGCTCGATGTCGGTCCTGGAGAGATCCTCCACCTCGCGCCCATCGCTGCCGAGTCCGAACCGACCGATTTCAAGGGACCGAATCGCCTTTTGAAGGGCTTCGGTAAAGGTTCGCCCGATGCTCATGGTCTCGCCCACCGACTTCATGGCGGTGGTGAGGTAGTCCTCGGTTTCAGGGAACTTCTCAAAAGTCCAGCGCGGAATCTTGACGACGCAGTAGTCGAGGGTGGGCTCGAAGGCGGCAAGGGTTTCGCCGGTGATGTCATTCTGGAGCTCATCCAGGGTGTACCCCACTGCGAGTTTGGCCGCGATCTTTGCAATGGGGTAGCCTGTGGCCTTGGAGGCCAGGGCAGAGCTTCGGGAGACCCTGGGGTTCATCTCCACGACAATAATCTCGCCATCTGCAGGGTTGATGGCAAACTGAACGTTGGAGCCGCCGGTGTCCACGCCGATTTCTCGCAGGATGGCGATGGAGGCGTCACGCAGCTTCTGGTACTCCTTGTCGGAAAGGGTCTGGGCCGGGGCCACCGTGATGGAGTCGCCGGTGTGAACCCCCATGGGGTCCAGGTTTTCGATGGAGCAGATGATCACGACGTTGTCCGCCTTGTCGCGCACCACCTCCAGCTCGTACTCTTTCCAACCGAGAACCGACTGCTCCAGCATCACCTGGGTGTTGAGGCTCGCCTCGAGGCCCGCCTTGCAGAAGCCCTCCAGCTCCTCGGGGTTGTATGCCACGCCGCCGCCCGTGCCGCCCAGGGTGAAACTCGGGCGAACGATGATGGGAAACCCGATCTCTTCGGAGACCTGTCTCACCTCGTCGAGGTTGGTGGCAAACCCGCTCTTGGGAATGTTGAGGCCGATCTTGTTCATGGCGTTCCTGAACAGTTCACGGTCTTCCGCTTTTTTAATGGTGGCAACGTTCGCGCCGATCATCTCCACGCCGTACTTCTCGAGGACCCCCATCTCGGCCACACCAATGGCGGTGTTGAGGCCGGTCTGTCCGCCCAGGGTGGGCAGGATGGCACAGGGACGCTCTTTTTCGATGATCTTGGCCACCGTCTCCGGGGTCACCGGCTCAATGTAAGTCCGGTCGGCTGTCTCCGGGTCGGTCATGATGGTGGCGGGGTTGGAGTTTACCAGCACCACCTCGTACCCCTCTTCCCGAAGCGCCTTGCACGCCTGGGTTCCGGAGTAGTCAAATTCGCACGCCTGGCTGATGATGATGGGCCCGGCGCCTACGATCAATATTTTCTTTATATCGGTGCGTTTTGGCATGATCCCTCGCCTTCCTTTTTCAATCGGTTGGTTGTGCCCCCGGCGGCCCTGCCGGGGGCCAAACTTTTGAAAAGTTTGACAAACAGGTCTTGATAACTTTTTTGCCCTTTGCAAATGCCATCGCATCTATGAGGACATAATAAGTTGCCTTCCCTTAAAGTCTGATAAAACACGGTGGATGACTCCACACGTAGCGCGAATGCGGATGCGAGTTGGCCCAATGCGCATTCGCAACCCTTTGGCCCAGGGGATGATCCCCTGGACGTTCGGGCAAAAAAAAACAGGGCAACAAATGCCCTGTTCTTAACTATCGAAACGATCCATCATGGATACGAACTCATCAAAAAGGTACTGGGCATCGTTGGGCCCCGGAGAGGCCTCCGGGTGATATTGAACACTGAGCACGGGATGGACCCGGTGCCGAAGTCCTTCAACGGTCCGATCGTTCAGGTTGATGTGAGAGACATCCACATCCGCATTGGCCAGGCTGTCCATATCCGAGGCAAAGCCGTGGTTCTGGCTGGTGATTTCCACCTTCTCAGTGGCGGTGTTCTGCACAGGCTGGTTGCCGCCTCGGTGGCCGAACTTCAACTTGTAGGTCTTGCCGCCCAAGGCAATACTCATGATCTGGTGCCCGAGACAGATACCGAAGATGGGACGGAACCCGATAAGGGATTTCACGGTTTCCACGGCATAGAGAACGGGTTCGGGGTCGCCGGGGCCGTTGGAGAGGAATACGCCATCGGGGTTCATGGCCTTCAGCACATCTGCAGGGGTTGTGGCTGGCACAACAATCACCTCGCATCCCGAGGCTTCAAGCAGACGGATAATGTTGAACTTGATGCCGAAGTCCAGAGCCACCACTGATTTTTTTTCACCCCGTGCAGCAAAGAGATCCGCGCCCAAGTCTTCATTAATATAGACCGGGGTGTCTTTCACCAGGCGGTAGGCTTTTTCCGTGGTGACTTGGCTCGCCAGGTCACACCCTTCCATGGAGGGGAGGGCTTTCGCTTTTTCAACCAAGGCCTCTGGGTTCGCAACGTCGGTTGAGATGATGCCGCGCATGGCACCTTTGGTTCGCAGGTGAAGGGTGAGGGCACGGGTGTCGAGCTCATCAATCCCCACGACATCTGAGGCCTTGAGATAGTCGGCCAGGCTCATATCGGCCTGCCAGTTGCTGTAGTCGTCCTGATACTCCCGGACGATGAGGGCTGAAGCCTGAATACGTGATGACTCCACATCCCCACGGTTCACGCCATAGTTTCCGATGAGGGGGTAGGTCATGGTGACCATCTGGCCTCGGTAGGAGGGGTCCGTGAGAATTTCCTGGTACCCCGTCATGCTGGTGTTGAAGACTACCTCTCCACCCACCTCGCCGGGACCGGTAAAACTGCGGCACGAAAAAATTCGTCCGTCTTCGAGGGCAAGCAGTGCTTTCATGAAAGGTGGTTCCTTATTTGACAGGCCTTACTGTAAGGAGCGCCGAATGACGCGCCGTCAGGACCTATCCATAATGCTTGGATCATGGTGAGATGGACCCAGGGATCCATCATCATTACGGGCCCTTGAAAGAGGGTACACCTCTTCCGGAGTCCGCGCGCAACTATCCCGCTTCTTACACTGCAGTAAAAAGCGGGATAGCAATTAACCAATAAAAACGTATCAGCTGTTTTGTCGTATGAAGAAAAGGTGTCTGTTCAGGACCATAAACCGCGTTTGGAACCGGTCCATGGTCCGTAACAATGCCCTTTATCCCATAGAGGTGTTGGTGATGAGGGTCCAGACCCCGCACGGACAGGCATCGGCGCAAAAACCGCAGCCAATACAGCGATCCGTCTTCACCACATACTCAAAAGGCGAGGTCAGGTTGCCCGTCTCGCGCCTTTCGATCGCCTCTTTGGGGCACAAGGTAACACAAACACCACAGTCTCTGCAACTCCCACATGACGAACACTCGCTGCCGCACTTCTGAAGGTCTTCAAAGACAGAGAGCCTGGGGTCGAAATATTCCAGGGTCATGCGCTCTTTGGCGATTACGTCACGGAGCTCCCGTCCTGCAGGACGTTTGCCTTTGCTGATGGCGTCAATGGTCTCCGAGGTTCTTCGACCGGCACCAATGGCATCGGTGATGAGACCGAGGCCGGTGATGTCACCAATGGCAAAGATCGACGGATCGGAAGTCTGACCGTTGTCATCAACAGAGACATATCCGTTTTTACCGATGGTCACGCTCCGGGGAAGAAAGTCCGCGTCGGCCACATCCCCGATGGAGAGGATCACCGTGTCCGCAGGCAAGAGCTCCCCATCTTCAAGAAGCACCCCCTTTTCCGTGATCTCCCGGGTAAAACAGGGCCACTTGAACTTGGCACCCGCCTCCTCGGCAGCCTCCCGCTCTTCACCGAAGGAGGCTGGCTCCTGGATGTCGATGAGGGTTACGTCTTCCGCGCCGCATCGCACCGCCTCGGTGGCAGCATCACAGGCCGAGTTACCGGCACCGATGATCACCACTGTTTTTCCGGGCTTGGCAGTCTCTGCCTTGGCTTCGGCCAGAAAGGCGTTGCCAGTGACGAGGCGCTCCTTGCCGGGAATATTGAGCATGCGTGGCTTCTGGGCGCCGGCAGCCACGACGATGAAATCGTGGTCTCCCTTCATCCGGTCAAGCTCAACGCTGGTGAGGGGCTGTTGGAGGTGAACATGGGGCAGAATTTCACTGATTCGCGAAAGTTCAGCATCCAGTACCTCTTTTGGAATCCGGCTTTCCGGGATCACCGAGGCAATCTTACCGCCGAGGGTGGGGGCGGTGTCATAGACCACGGGGTCGTGACCCGCCATCCTCAGCTGCCAGGCAACGGAGATACCGGAGGGACCGCCACCGATAACCGCCACCTTGCGCCCTGAAACCTCAGGCACCTGGGGCACCTGGGCTGCAATGCTCGCCTTGCCCAGTTGCTTGATATCAATGGAGGGCATGAAGGCCGACTGCTTGGTACAGGCAGCCATACAGGGGTTGGGACAGAGATACCCGCAGACCGTGGCTGGAAAGGGCGTGTAGTGAAGGGCCAATTCCACGGCCTCATCAACAAGCCCGTTTCGCACAAGGCCCCACCGGTCCTGGACAGGAATACCTGACGGGCAGGCCCCCTGGCAGGGCGATACATACTTCTGGTTTTCCCACACCGGCACAAAGCGCCTCAGCTCTCCCGTGGTAATGACGGGGATATGGCTCATGTCGAGATCGGAGAGATCGCCGATCAGACCGCCTTCTCCCAACTCAGCGTCCCACACCTCTTTGTGGAATGAGGACATGGAACGGGCGGAGCCACCCATCTTCTCCTGGGGGGTACGGGCCACGATCAGCTGCCAGTCGTCGCGACGTGCCAGCTTGGTGTAGACCTCGTCCCTGCCGATGCGCTTCAAAAAGGCTTTCAGGTTTTCCGAGAGCCACTCCCACTCCTCATCGGAGATGGGAGCCATACGGGCATCCCCCTGGCTGTACCCCTTGATGGGTCCCCTGAAGAAAACCCGGCCCCCCACCATCCCCACCAGGGGACGATAGCCAAGGACGTTCTCTTCGTTCTGGGGCTCACAGCCACAGACGATGGCGGTGCCTCCGGCCATGAACTCGCCGAAGTAGTCGCCGGCCGACCCCAATATCCAGAGTTCCGGCGGCTCAAAGCGCGGGTTCTCCTTGGTCATGGTCATGCCGCGGGCACCGATGTTTCCGGAAACCGACACACGACCCTGGGCCATGGCGTTGCACGCACCGTTGGAGGCGTTGCCGTGAACAATAATTTCAGCGCCGGCGTTCAGCCAGCCGATATCATCGGATGCCGCGCCCATGATTTCGATGGTGGTGTTGGGAAAGCCCATGGACCCGGTCCGCTGGCCGCAGGTCCCGTTGATTGTCACATAGACCTTTTCATCACCGGCACCGTGCAGGCGTCCTGCGATGCCGTGCTGCCCCAGAGCGTCCACTTCTATATGACGGTACCCTTTGGCCACCGCCTTTTGAATCTTCTCCTCCAAAAGGCGCGAAGGGATTCGGGTTCCCTCTTCCTTTCCATGGATGGTTATTTTCGTCTTGCTCTTCATTTTGCTACACCATGTATTTGATGTCGAGACGTTCAGCCGCGTCGCGGTCGTCGATTCCCAGGGCATCGGACATACCGATGGGCAGGGAGGTGGATCGGCCAAGGGGTGCTATGATCTTTTTGAGTTCGGTATCAAAAGAGACATACATGTCCACCACACGCTGGGCCACATGCTCGGGATCCAGGCGGCGATAAAGCCGCGGGTCCTGAGAGGTGATGCCCTTGGGACAGATCCCCAGGTTGCACACGTTGCACCGGTCGGACTCGGAGCCGACACATCCGGCAGCCGCCTGCATGACGTACTTTCCGGTCTGGACCATGCTGGCCCCCAGCATGATGAGGGAGGCCGCATTGGCCGCAAGGTTGCCGTTTTTACCGATGCCGCCGCCTGCCGCCAGGGGCAGTTCGTTCTCCATGCCGATCTCCACCAGGGTCTTGTAGCAGTCCCTGAGGCTGGAGGCGATGGGGTGCCCCATGTGGTTCATGGAGACGTTGTAGGCTGCCCCGGTTCCCCCGTCTTCCCCGTCAATGGCAAGACATGCCGCATACGGGTTCCTTGTGAGGTTGTTGAGCACCGCAAGGGAGGTGGAGGATGCCGAAATTTTCGGGTACACCGGCACGCGGAAGCCCCAGGCCATGGACATGGACTGAATCATCTTGGCCACGGACTCCTCAATGGAGTACTGGGTCTGATGGGTGGGCGGGCTTGGCAGGCTGACCCCCGTGGGGACGCCACGGATGGCTGCAATCAGCTTGTTCACCTTGTGCCACATGAGAAGGCCGCCGTCACCGGGCTTGGCACCCTGGCCGTACTTGATCTCGATGGCGCAGGGATCCACCTTCATCTCAGGAATGGCGTGGATGATCTCATCCCAGCCGAAGTACCCTGAGGCCACCTGAAGAATGGTGTATTTCAGGAATTCGGATCGTAGGAGACGCGGAGGGCATCCGCCCTCACCGGTACAGATGCGCACGGGCATGCCCATCTCTTCGTTGAGGTAGGTCACCCCCATCTGAAGCCCTTCCCACATGGTGGGGGAAAGAGCACCGAAGCTCATGCCGCCGATAACCAGGGGATAGATCTCCCGGACCGGGGGAACCCACTCACCGGAAAGGTGGCGCTGAATCTGCTCTTTGGGGGGGAGCACCCGCCCAAGGAGGGTCTTGATCTCAAACTCGTGTCGGCCGGCATCCAGGGCCGGGTCGGTGAGCATGGAGATACGGGTAAACTTAATGCGGTCCAGAATCCCCTGCCCTTCCGCTTTACGCCGCCCGCCTCTTTTCAGGGGCTGGCCGCCCTGATCGGTATGATAGCGCTGCTTGTCCGCCTCATCGTTCCTTCGCGGAATGATGGCATCGTTGGGACAGACCTGGGAGCACATGGCGCAGCCGATACAGGCGTGCTTGGGCTCAGTCTTCTGCCGGACGCCATAGAAGATGGAGAACCGGTTTTCCGCCTTGCCGGTGAGGCCCATTGAGACATCGACGTCCCGCTTGCGGAACACACCCAGCTCAATGGCTTTTACCGGGCAGACGGCCGTGCACTGACCGCAAAGGGTGCAGGTATCTTTGTTCCAGTCGATCTGCCAGTGCAGATCCTTGATGCTTAATGAGGAAGGTGTAATCTTTCCGTTTGCCGACATATCTGAACCTCCTGACGATCGGGACCCACAATGGCCGTGTCGAGATACATGGGTTGAAAATCTTTGGACTTGTCACGGTCGGGAATGGCGGAATCAAGGCCACAAATCTCCGAAGAGTAGGCAAAGATTCCGGGTCGTCCCCCGATAACCCCGGGGCGAAGCTTCTTTCGGTCCTGAACCATAAACAGGCTGTGGTCCGGAAGGCTGCCGATCACGCAGTTGGGGCCATCAATGATAAGGCGTCTGCAGGAGTGTTTCAGCTGGGTCAGCAGATCCGCGTTGGCATGGGAAGCGAGGGCCTCTCCTGCCAGGGGCGTGATGATGTGCTTGTAAAATTCCAGCCCCAACCCCAACTCCTTTTGCATGTAGTGCAAAATATGGGTAAACACCTCGGAATCGGAGTTGAACCCCATGTAGCCTTCAAAATCACGCTTCTGCAAAAATTCCCGGATGGGAATAAAGGCGGTGTTCTCCCCGTTGGTCATGGTGGAGAATCCCTGAACGAAGAAGGGGTGACAGGCGTAGAGGTTAATGGCGTAGTTGGTGTTCTGGCGCCCCTGGGCCATGATGATACGGGCCTGGATATCGTTGGCGTCCAGTTTCAGGTAACGGCCCACAGTGAGGGGGTCGCCGATCTCTTTGATCATGATCACATCGGGCCAGAAAGAGAAGACGATCATGTCGTTTTTCTCTTCGCCCATGGCGCGGAGTTCCAGACGGATTTTTGTAAGTTCCGTCTGCTTCCTCTCCCAGCTCCACTCCTCCCACTCCTCGGGGTATTCGTACGCACGAATCAGGTAAACGTCCCGTTTGGGAACGCCGGCTGGCGGGGTTTTGTCGAGTTTAAAAGAGATCTTGTATTTGGTGATGAACCCCTTTTCCATCATCTTGACGTCAAGGCGACGGAGCCCGGCCTCGGTAAAAATACCCGAGAGGATGGGTGCATCCTTCATGGTTTCAAACGGCCCTCCGAGATCCCTTAAAAAGAGACCGACCCCGGAGCCGTCATGGCCTTCCCGCATCACATCCAGGGCCTCAAGGGCCACCATGGGTGAAACGGGGTCTTCGCTGGTGATTGCAAACAAACGACACATCTTTGCTTCTCCTTACACGGGTGCGAATCCATATCCCACACGAGAACAGACCCCCCCACGCCATCCCATAAAAGCGTGAAACGGTCTGGGTTTTTTTCCAACAACCACCCCTGGCCGAGCTCATTGGCTTCCCATAGCCATGCAATACCGCGAAGGCACCACTCCCTGTGAGACGGGCAAAAGCCGGTCCTTCGGAAGACACCGTCGGGTGGTATGCATGAGGTGAGCCAGGTAAATGGTTTCGTACACGCCCTGTTTGGGGCCCATGCAAAACCGTCCATCGTGGGTGGTAAATCGGTATTATTACCGAAGGTGAGCAAGAAAAGCAATAATTTAAGTTTATTACAGAGATATATCAGATATCAGATATGAAATACTG
>Ga0193955_1000529_pt1 | contig 20973 bp, 18 predicted proteins | sample BB_6_MG_FD_140343 | JGI IMG/M metagenome (GOLD analysis project Ga0193955, IMG submission 140343) | Microbial mat bacterial communities from the Broadkill River, Lewes, Delaware, United States - BB_6_MG | ecosystem: Environmental > Aquatic > Freshwater > River > Microbial mats | place: USA... | reverse complement strand
GGTTAACACCCCACCTGGCCCTGCGGCACTCGCAACCTGCTTACCCTCTTTACGTTCACGACTTTTTTGCCGAGCCATCTTTATCATCGCTTTAAGAAGGCCACCGTACTGTTCCTCTAACTGGGCAATGCGGGGAAAGCAACTTTTGACACTCATGGTTTCAGGATCACCAGCGAAGATTCCACCCGCCATCGGTGCAATCAACTTATCCAACGCTTCAGCGCCCAAACGCCGACGGCCGAATTCAGCGAGAGTTTCATCCCGATCCCCTCGCTTTGCTGCCACCGCTAGCTCACCAACAAGGCGTAATTTCCCCGGCCATGTCAGCAACTTCGAACCTAAGAACATCGGCCCATTTTCAGGCAATCGATGCAGCTCATTACCACTAAAGATAAAGCGTTTTCTTGCATTATCGTTGGAGCGTAACAAGCTATCTTCTATCTCTAAATCTGCACACAGATCAAGTGTTGCAGGCTTATTATCTAGAAAGCCATTTGGCCCCCATTCGCATAAATAGCCCTCTTCGTTGCGGCTCCATATTTTACCGCCGGCGCGCGACTCTTTTTCAATAATCGTAATTTTTATTTTACGCTTTTCAGCCTGCGCCGCTTGCTCAAGTGCATAGGCTGTTGCGAGGCCAGAAATTCCAGCGCCAACAATCACAATTCGCGTCATTCTTGTTACTCCTTATTAAAACAGTCACCATCTCTCGGCATGTTATAACGACAACCTTGAAACTATACCATTATTTACCCAATAAAGGATAAAATCTCTGCCAACGGCTTGACGTTCTTCAGCAGCATCCCTATATTACATCCGTTACGTAGCACCATATTCCTTTTGTACAATAGGAGCTTTCATGGCAACAGATTACTATGCAACCCTCGGCGTCGACAAGTCGGCGTCAGAGTCAGAGATAAAAAAAGCGTACCGCAAACTTGCAGTGAAATACCATCCTGACAAAAATGCTGGCGACAAGAAAGCTGAAGAACGCTTCAAAGAGATCAGTGAGGCCTACGCAGTCCTTAGTGATACGGAAAAAAAGCAACAATACGACCAGTTTGGCGACAGTGGCTTTCATCAACGCTATTCACAGGAAGATATTTTTCGCGGCGCTGACTTTGGTGACATTTTTGGTGGCGGAATGGGTGACGATATTTTCAGTCAGCTATTCGGCGGTATGGGGGGTCGTGGTGGACAAAGGCGTCCCGGATATCACCGCCCTCAGCCGATGAAAGGCCAAGACTATGTCATGCGCTTAACGATTCCATTTCGCCAAGCGGTTAACGGTGGCGAACGGATGGTTAACTATCAACACAATGGTCAAACGGAAAAGATCCAAGTTCGTATCCCTGCGGGAATCGAAAGTGGTCAGAAGTTGCGCGTATCAGGCAAGGGTGGTCCAAGTCAAACAGGCGGTAAGACGGGAGATTTATTACTGGAAGTCACTGTCGATAATGACCCGATCTTTACCCGCGACAACAATAACCTTATGGTTCAAGTCCTTGTGCCATTTACTGGGCTGTGCCTCGGCACAAGCGCCACGGTGACAACACTTGATGGTGAGAAACGGATTAAAATCCCTGCGGGAACAAAAAATGGCAGTAAAATTCGCCTCAAGGGTCACGGCGTACCGAAGCATGGAAAACATGCAGCAGGCGACCTTTTTGCCCAAATTTCTGTCGACATCCCTAAAGAGTTAAACGATGAACAACGGCAGCTATTAGCACAGCTCAAAGAATTAGGATTATAACAACAACGCCCTGTTTCAATAAATGAAACAGGGCGTTGTTGGTAATACTGGATAAATAACGATTAGATCTCAATCTCAGTCAGTGCAAAACGATTTTTATCCTGCGCTTTCAAATAGGCTTCCTCTTCACTGATCAAACCTTGCTTTTGAAAATCCATCAGCACGTCATCCATCATCTGCATGCCCAGTTTTTTGCCCCCTTGGATAATATTACGAATATTGCCAATATTATTTTCGCGAATGCTGGCTGAAAGCCCAGTGGTGCCAATCAAAATTTCATTGGCGGCAATACGGCCCCCGCCCTGTTTTTTGAGCAATAATTGCGCGCATATGCCGCGCAGTGAATCGGCTAGCATGGTGCGTGCCATCCCCTGTTGATCGGCGGGAAAGACATCAATAATACGGTCGATGGTTTTAACGGCTGAGTTGGTGTGCAGGGTACCAAACACCAACGTCCCCATCGATGCTGCGGACAGTGCGAGAGAGATGGTTTCGTAATCGCGCATCTCACCGACTAAAATAACATCGCAATCTTGACGGCAGGCGGTATGTAGCCCTTCCCCAAAGGAGCGCACATCATCACCCACTTCACGTTGGCAAAAGACACTTTTCTTGTTGGGATGAACAAACTCAATCGGTTCTTCAATGGTTAAGATATAGCGGGAAGAATTCTCATTGATATAGTCAATAATGGCAGCAAGCGTTGTTGACTTACCACTACCCGTTGGCCCAGTAACCAGAACAAGACCTGAACGCAAAGCGGCAAACGATTTAAGTACTTCGGGAAGACTCAGGTCTTCGAGGGTCAATATCTTTGTTGGGATCACACGAAACACCGCGCCAAAGCCATGCAACTGACCATAGTAGTTTGCCCTGAAACGAGATTTCTCGTCCTTCTCATAGGCAAAGTCGAGATCATGACTTGCCAGAAAGTCTTTCCAGCGCTCTGGAGCACAGATCTCTTTTAAATACATGGTCATCTCATCTTCTAAGATCGGCTGTTCCCCTTCGAGAGCCACCATGCGACCATGTTCACGAATCTTCGGTGGTTGTCCCTGCAATAGGTGTAAATCGGAAGCACCGCGCTCTAGCATGAGATCAAATAACCGATCAATCTTTGCCATATCTATCCTCCACCGTGATGTCATCCACCACGCTTAACGCTGATTAAAGACTAGGCAGACTCTGCCGTAGATGCCAAATCATCAAGGCTAACTTCAAACTCTTTAAACAGTGACTTATTCGCCGCTTCATGCCATGCCTCAACGCCATCAATCACTTCACCTTGTACTAATTCGAGTAATGAATCTTCGAGCTGGCACATCCCCTTATCACGATTAATCTGCATCATCGTTGGCAATTGGAACATGCGATCTTCGCGAATTAAATTACCTATTGCGACATTATTGAACAATACCTCAAGGGCCAAAGCTCGCCCCTCACCATCTTTACGTGGGATCAGCCGTTGACAGATGATTCCACGAATCGATTCACTGATCATCGAGCGAATTTGCCCCTGCTGATCGGCAGGAAAGAAATCAAGAATGCGGCTAATCGTTTGCGCCGCCCCCGTCGTGTGCAAGGAAGCAAAGACAAGGTGCCCTGTTTCTGCCGCTGAGATTGCCAGAGTTGCCGTTTCACGGTCTCGCAACTCACCGATCATAATCACATCGGGATCTTCACGCAAAGCAGCACGCAGAGCCGCTGAAAAACTTTCGGTATGTGAACCAACTTGGCGCTGACTAATATGTGATTTTTGCGGCGTAAACACATACTCAATCGGGTCTTCCATGGTAATAATGTGCTCTTCTCGATTTTGATTGATCAATTCAATCATCGCCGCCATGGTGGTGGTTTTGCCGCAGCCACTTGGACCAGCGATCAAAACCAATCCTTGGTGGTACTCGGTTAAGCTTTTTATATTTTCAGGCAAGTGCAATGAGTCGAAATTCGGCACCTGCTGATCAACAATACGAAACGATCCATCCCACCCACGACTTTGGTGAGCAAAACAGCTACGATAACGACCGAGCCCGGGGATATCACAACAGGTGTCCAATGCCAGTTGCTCACACAGCTGCTCTTTTTGTGGACCACTTAGCGCACTAAACAACAACGATTCAGCTTGTTGCGCGGTGAAAGGTGGATAATCCATTAAAACAAGTTGGCCATTTATACGTAACAAGGGGGCTGATCCGGCATTAATATGGAGATCAGAGGCACCCTCTTTTCGTGCATAGGCCAAAAAGTTTTCTAACGTCATTAAGTTTGAGGCAACACGACTAGGTGGGGTTTCAGCACTTTGACTTGAAAAAGAATCGGGAGCTGTTGGGGCTTCATTCTCAGCACGAACAGCGGAAGCGAGTGTCTGTGTTGCTTCAAATTTTTTACGGATAATCTCAATCTGCTCTGATTTGATGACATTCGCACGGACAAGGAGATCAGCCAATTCAAGTTCAGGATGGCTGTCTAAATAATTTTTAGCTTGCTGTATCAACTCTTCGGTTGCCAGCTTATTATGTAAAACAACTTTTTCAACGAACTGGTCAAATGCTGTCATACCACTCTCCACATTCGTAATTAATCAATATCGAGGTCAAGGCCCAACGTCGTTTGTTCTTTGTTCAGCTCAGCTTCTTGTTGTTGCTGTAAAAACCACGTACCTAAGCTGCCCATGTCGCACCCTTCACACCCCACTTCATCGGCAGGAAGAATGATTTCAATCTCATCACGACTGACATTAATAAAGCCAGCATGAAGTAGATTATTGCCGCTTTGACGCTCCCACACTTGTGCTGAAGCCACAGCGATAAACTGACGCGCCTCACACACCATATCGGTGAGCCGTGTGCCTTTTTTCACATAAACCTTACCCACCACTCGATAATTATGGGTTAGAATCACGACTTCCATCATGGTATTTGGTTCACGACCAACACTAAGACTCATGCTAAGCACCTCCTGTTATGGCTCTGTCGAGCGTTCAACCAACCCTTTTAACGCGGTAATAAATAGCTCTCGATCATTGAGTGCTGGAACGCGACCAAACCACGTCACACCATGCTCATTTGCATGGTCACGAAATTCAACATCGACCTCTTCAAGGGTTTCAATATGATCCGACACAAACGAAACAGGGATAACCAGCAACGCCCGCTTCTGAACACCGGCCTCGGCGATTAGATCAAGAGTATCAGGCGACATCCATGTTACAGGGCCACTGCGACTTTGAAAACCTATTTGATGCTCACCGCCACCAATTCGCGCCATCACCCCGGCAACGGTTTCTTCAACATGGCGCTGGTAGGGGTCACCACGGTCAATAAACTTTTGCGGCAGAGCATGGGCTGAGAAGAGCAGAGTTAATTGATCACGTTGATCAGCAGGCACCAAATCGAGCCCCTGCTGAACACAATCAGCCAAGGCATCAAGATAGGCGGGCCAATCATGCCATTGGTCAATATAGTGACAGCGTAATTGCGGGTAGTTTTGCGCCACGGCTCGCTTAAAGTCCTTAATACTGCTCCCCGTGGTCGCGCCAGTGTAATGAGGATACAGGGTTAGGATTGTCGCTTCGCCAATACCATCATCCTGCAACTGCTTAACCACTTCATCGGCGCGCGGATTCCAATAGCGCATAGCCACATAGCCACGCCATGAATCACCCAATTGCGTCGCGGTATTTTCGGCCTGCAATCGGCTCCAGTGTAACAACGGCGATTTGCCACCAATACGGCGGTAATTCTCACGCACCGTTTTCGCGCGAAAGTGTGAGATGAGTCGCGCAAACGGTTTCTGCAACAGCGCACCAAGAGGCAACTGGATCAAGTCGCGGTCTGAAAACAGATTATAAAGAAACGGCTCCACCGCCTCGATAGAATCGGGGCCACCCATATTCAACAGGACTAACGCTTTTTTAGGCTGTTCCATTACTTTTTTCTCCCAAAAAAAAGCGATGCCGTCAAGCATCGCCTTTTTGTGTATATCTCTACCGTATTGATTCGTCCCTACTTCTGGCTTAAGCGATGTACCGCATCAACCATAAATACTGCATTTGCAGGAGGGACAGAAGGGGTAATACCGTGGCCGAGGTTGAAAATAAGACCCGGACGGTCGGCGTTGACATCAAGAATCCGCTGAACCTCTTTTTCGATATACTCGTGGGGTGCGAACAACACTGAGGGATCAAGATTACCTTGAACCGCCACATCATCGCCGAGAATATCGCGCGCCTTACCTAGATCGATATGCCAATCAAGCCCGATAACGTCACTACCAGCTTCTTTGACCAATTCAAGCATGGTGCCAGAATTTTTAACAAAGTAGATAACGGGGACATCTTTGCGATTCAAGCCAGCGATCAATTTTTTAGAGTAAGGGAGAACAAATTTCTCGAAATCGTGTGGGGCAACCAAGCCACCCCATGTATCAAAAATTTGAATGGTTTGCGCACCCGCCTCAATTTGCATATTGAGATATCGCAGACTCATCTCGGTGATTTTTTCCATCAAGGCATGGTAGAGACCTGGATCGGTGTACATCATCTTCTTGAGTGAAGCAAAATCTTTACTGCCCTGACCTTCAACCATGTAGCACGCCAAGGTAAATGGTGCGCCGCCAAAACCGATGAGCGGAACACGCCCCTCAAATGCGGTACGCAAGCGCTTAATAATAGCAGGAACATAAGAAACCGCTTCAGCCATATTTTCAGGAACAATCAACGCATCCACATCCGCTTGAGTACGAATGGGGTTAGCAAAAACAGGACCGGGAACAAAATCAAGCTTCATCCCCATTGGCTCAATCGGAGTGAGGATGTCAGAGAACAAGATTGCCGCATCAGCATCAAGAATATCGATGGGCTGAATCGTTACTTCAGCGGCACGCTCAGGATCTTTACACAGATCAAGAAACGTCCCTTCGCCACGGGCGCGAACAGCACGGTATTCTGGTAGATAACGGCCAGCTTGGCGCATAAGCCATACGGGGACACGGTCGACAGGTTGGCCCCAACAGGCTTTGATGAAATTGTAATCTGACATAATGGTCAATTCCTTTATCGTTAAGTTAATTGAGTGATATTTTAAATTCTATTTGGCGCTATTTTCAGCCGCTTCTTTTTCCATGCGCAAACGGGTCTTACGCGGGATGTAGTTACAGAATGGCTCTTCAGCCATGTAGTCACCATACACCGCATCGGCACGGGCACGGCAGCCACCGCAAACATTGATAAATTCGCACTCGCCACATTTGCCTTTGTACTTTTTGAAATCACGTAGATCGTTAAAGACTTTAGAATTAAACCACAAATCTTTAAACGGCACCTGCTTGATATTACCGACTGATGAGTGGAAATAGGAGCATGGTTTGAGATTACCGAAGCAATCGATCAGGCAGATGCTTTGCGCGGCAATACAGCCTTTGCCACCACCGGTAGAAAAGGTTAGGCTGCGGCGCTCAAACTCAACCCCTTCAGCCTTTGCCATCTGAGGCACAATGCGGTAGTAATGTGGCGCACAGGTGGGACGCATCAACAACTCATCTTCATTTTTCTCTTGCTCGTAATGCCACGCAAGAATCTCTTCGTAATCATCTTTGGAAACCAGCTCGTTCATGATCTCTTCGCCACGGCCAGTGGGAACAATCATAAACATGTACCACGCGGTTGCACCAAGCTCTTTTGCCACCCGAAAGGTGTTAGCAATATCGTGCTGATTTCGCTTAGTAAAGGAGGAGTTGATCAAAAACTTAATGCCGTTACGAGTCAGAGTTTCTGCGGCACGCTTTACCCCCTCAAACGCCCCAGGGCATTGACGGAAATCATCATGAATCTCAGCAGTAGAACCATCGAGAGATAACGACACCATCTTAATATCGGCATCAAGCATTTCAGCGCACACCTCATCGGTGACCAAGGTACCGTTGGTGGCGATGCACATGCGTAACCCTTTTGATGTGCCATAACGGGCAATATCAAACAGATCAGGGCGCATCAGCGGCTCGCCGCCTGACAGGACCATAACTGGCTTTGACACCTCACAGATGTCGTCGATCATCTTATAGGCTTCTTCAGTGGAAAAATCGCCTTTGGCAGCTTCCAAATCGGAGGAGCAGCGGCAATGTACGCAACTCAAATTACAGCGACGTGTACTTTCCCACGCGATCCACTTGGGGATATATTTTTCTTCTTTAGCAGCCATGCGGCAGTTCTCCTAACGGATTAAAATGCAACGTATTATATAAACAAACGGTTCATCAATTTAAGGCAACAGGACAATCACTTTCTAGCAGCCTAGCGTAGCGCGCTAGTTTACCCCAGATTGGCCGCGCTGACAAGGTGCGCAATTGATTCAGCGATCTGCTCTTGAGAGGCATGGCTCCCCTCAATGGTAATATCCGCATAGCGGCGATAGAGGAGGTATCGTTCAGCAAATAGTTCTTCAAAGGTTTGATTTTCAGCACAGGCAATGCCGCGCGTATCAAAATTATGAATTCGGCGACAGATTTCCTCAAATGTGACATCAAGAAATACCACTGTTGAGATCGTTTTCAGATGATTCATCGCCTTTTCGCTGTAGACAGCGCTACCACCTGTGGCAATGACTTGATGGTCGATATTGAGGCGTAAAATCTCCTCCTCTTCGATCTGACGCAGATTTAAATAACCCGTTTCATCTAAAATCTTCTGTAACGGTTGCTGGCGATTAATCTGAATTAAAATATCGGTATCTACAAAACCCAACGACATGTGCTTGGCTAAGATAATTCCGATGGTACTTTTTCCCGCACCGGGCATACCGATTAGAGTGATGTTTGTTTTCATCTATCTTCTTTCTTGTCATGAATAAACAGCAAGTTAGCGTGACCAATCTATCTCGCCTTGGGAAAATTCAGCCCAAATCCAGCCATAGCCACCCTCGGGCAAACGAACATAGTACCAACTTGGCGCACGGGCTAGAACGACCAACACATCCGCCCGTGCAACATGGTCAACAACAGGATGGAGCCGTCCGGGGCCAGAGCGCACATTTAACACATCGACGCTAACGATCACTTGCCCCAATGCATTAGCAGGAATCGCCGTCACATCTGGCTGCGGAGCGGGCGGCGCACTGGGTGGAGGTTCAACAACCATGTAACCGCGGGGTACCGGACGGTAATAGACATCGTTATAGCGAGCATAGACGCGATTGCCGATATAAAGGTCGATATAGCCTAAGGGTAACGAGGCGATCACGAGGCCGACAGGTGGGCGAATAACGCGGTAACCACGCTCAAAGGAGCGATAGTAAATCCCATGCGAATAATAATGGATACCGTGGTGACTGTGCAAAGTTCGGTGTCCGCGAGGTAACTTGTGGACCACCTTGCCATAACTGGGTCTCTTGCCCCGTTTTTTCGCCAGCACGGAACATGTTGGCACAGTTAAAGCGATGACAAGCAGAGATATCAAACAAAGAAACACATAACGTTGTAAGGATCGACTCAACATGGCGTACCCCTTTCGCGGGAAAAAACAACTAACAGTGCCTCTTCTCACTATAAACAAAAACAGCGAATCGGCAACCAAGCCAATTCGCTGTATCTGCTTATTAATTCTACGCCGTGTCGCGACTAATCGAACAACTCAGCAAAGATATCGGCAACAGTGGTAATTTTGTCAGCCTTCCACGCATTGGTGCCGCAAAAGATCAAACCTGTGTCGCGGTCACCGCGCTGAGCACGATCCAGAGCATGAACAATACAGAAACGTTCTTTCTCTTTACGATAACTGCATTTTTTCAAACAACCGGAAGAACAACCACGATTTTGATCAACATCAAAGGCACGAATTTGCTCAATATTGCCCTTAATTGCACGACCAGGAAGGCCCGCAGGACTCATTATTAGGCCGATATCTTCTTGAGCGCAATCAAGATATGCCTGCTTAAAGGCATCCTCAGCATCGCACTCCTCGGTGCACACAAAACGGCTTGCCATCTGCACGGCATCAGCACCTGAAGCTAAAGCGCACTCTAGATCAGCACGATCCCAGACACCGCCAGCGGCGATAATGGGAATATCGAGTTGCCACGTTTCGCGAAAATATTCTTTCACTGCGCGAACTGTCGCATATTGATCGTAATCGCCACTGCCGATATTTTCTAATTTTTCGCCAAGATGACCACCCGCCGTATCAGGATCTTCCACAACGACAGCATCGGGTAAACGATTATAGGATTTATGCCATTTACGGGCGATGAGTGTCGCGGCTTTTACCGATGACACAATGGGTACCAAAGCAACATCGGGATAATCCGCCGTTAATCCAGGCAAGTTGAGTGGCAGACCAGCCCCAGTGACAAGAATTTTTGCGCCACCTTCGCAACTAGCGCGCACAACATCATCATAGTTGGTAACAGCGACCATACAGTTGGTGCCAATAACACCATCTGGTGCTATCTCATAAGCTTTGCGCAGCTCCTCTTTCAGGGCCAACAAATCACCCTCAAAGTAGCTATTACCTTCACGAAACTCACTGTTGAGTGCCAGTCCTGCTGTGGCGATCAATCCAACACCACCACACTTGGCAACAGCACCAGCGAGCCTAGCTGCCGAAACACGCACCCCCATACCACCTTGAATGATCGGATGAGCTACGGTATGTTTTCCTATTGTTAAAGGCATAAGGTGCCTCCTTGATATCGATTCATTGTTTATCTTCTTGTCGTTTACTAGGTCAGGCATGCTACCAGAGCCACCTCACCTCTAATGTAATACTTGTGTAAAATTACCGCCGACCACCCAGCCTGTCGGCAATGCAATAGCAGTTGCACCTTGTTTTCACCTGCTGAACAGTGTACATATTTGCTATGAAATTTCAGCGTCGTGCCATCAATCCTCTTCTCGCTTTTATTGCCATCCAATTCGCATGGGTGGTCGTTGTGGTGTTTTGGATCGATTGGTTTCTCGGTAGCCACCGTCGTCTACGTAACATTGCTGAAAAATACAGCCCTGAACTGCTTCAACCTGGAATCGACTGGGTTATCCTCAGTGAAGGCTTACTCTTACTCGCCGTTATCCTTGCGGGTGTGTATGTCATCTTTATTTACTGGCGACGGCAACTGGCCCTGAACCGCGAACAAAAAAACTTTGTTTCACAGGTCACTCACGAGCTTAAATCTCCCGTTGCGTCAGTACAGCTACACCTTGAAACGATTCGCCGTCACCACCCTGATGCCCAGCAACTTGATACCTTTATCGACACCATGCTGGCTGACACAGATCGGCTCAACAACTTGATTAACAAGATGTTAACGGCCAACCGCCTCGAACAAAGCCGTTGGCGCTTAACGCTACGCCCTTACGATCTATCCCAATTCTTAATCACTTATCTCGAACGCTGGCGCGGCACACAGGACAACAGCATCGAATTAACAATGGATATTGCGAGCAACATTTACGCTAAAATCGAACCCGACACCTTCGATATGATTTTGCGTAACCTACTTGAGAATGCAGTTCTCTACTCTAAACCACCCATTAAAATCAAAGTAGAGCTTAGTGCTTCCCGTGGCTATTGCCATCTCAATATTCGTGACAATGGTTTTGGCATTGCTGCCGCTGAACGCCACAAAGTGTTCCGCTTGTTTTATCGCCCCAACCAAAACGACAGCCATATCAAAGGATCAGGTCTCGGCTTATTTATTGTGCGCGCGCTGATAAAGAGGCATAAAGGACAGATCGAGTTAAGTAGCAAAGGGATTGATCAAGGGACAACCTTTCATATCACGCTACCCCAAATTATGGAGCCACCAGCATGACTGAGGCAAAGCCATGTATCCTCCTTGTGGAAGACGAGCAACATATTGCTCAAGGATTAATCTTCAATTTGCAACAAGAGGGTTATCACGTCATCCACACAGTGACCGCCGAAGAGGCGACAGCTCGCCTTCAGCAGCACCGTTTCTCACTGGCAATTCTTGATCGAATGTTACCCGGGAAGATGGATGGCCTTGAACTGTGCCGCCACATCCGTGAAACAAACTCGCAACTGCCTATCTTAATGCTCACTGCTATGAACCGTGACCAAGATCGCATCAATGGTTTAGAGGATGGTGCTGATGATTACATCGCCAAACCCTTTATTTTAGATGAATTACTGTTGCGCATTGCTGGTATGCTGCGCCGGTCGGGGTGGTATCGTCCCGTGATAGAGGAGCAAGATCAATATAGTTTCGGCCCCTACACCGTAAACCTCAGGACAGGTGAGGTCTCTGGTGCACCTCAATCAATTCAGCTCACAGAATTAGAGATTAAGATGTTGCGGGTATTCTTTAGCCACGAGGGGGAAACCCTGTCGCGGGCTTTTTTACTGCAATCGGTATGGGAGATTGACCCTGACACCGAAACCCGCACCCTCGATAACTTCATTGTTCGGCTTCGCAAATATTTTGAGCCAAACCCATCTCAACCCCACCATTTCACCACTGTACGCGGCCAGGGTTATTGCTTTCATCGTCATCCGGCATAAAAAGAGAGTCTTTTTTATTGCATCAACGGCCACGAACAGCGATAATCCGAAAATTCACACAGCGTTCTATTTATAGTCACACATATATTTTAATGTTATTTCAAAGGAGAAACACAGATGAAAGCAGTAGTCATTGATGAATTTGGTGGTGTTGACGTACTAAAGGTTGGCGAAGTTGACAAGCCTGCTCCAAAAGCAAATGAAGTCCTTATCAAAGTCGTGGCAACCAGTATCAACCGCCCCGACCTTGTTCAACGTGCAGGAAACTACCCTCCCCCTGCTGGTGATTCAGAAATTCTCGGACTTGAAGTTTCTGGTGTCATTGAAGAGCTTGGCAGTGATGCTAAAGGGTGGAATGTTGGCGACCGTGTTATTGCCCTTGTTGGCGGTGGTGGCTACGCTGAGTATGCTGTTGCCTACGACAATCACGTGATGGCACTACCTGAAAGCATGAGCTTTGAAGAGGGTGCATGCGTATGCGAAAGTTATATCACTGCATTTCTCAACGTGTTTATGATTGGTGGCCTAGAAGATGGCCAAACGGCAATTTTCCATGGTGGCGGTGGCGGTGTAAATACCGCTGCGATCCAACTATCTAAAGCTCTAACTCCTAACGCTAAAATGGCAATCACCGCTAGCCCTGAAAAGCTTGAGCGAGTGAAGGATCTTGGCGCTGACTTGGTTATTGACTACACCCAGACTCCTGACTTCGCTAACGACATCAAAGAGTTTACTGGCAAAAAAGGGGTCGATGTTATCCTTGACCACGTTGGGGCAAAATATCTCGGACCGAACATGAAGTCCTTGGGCTACAAAGGTAAGCTGGTTATCATCGGCATCATTAGCGGTATCAAAGCGGAGTTGAATCTTGCCTTAATGATGGTAAAGCGCCAACAGATCATTGGCTCTGTTTTGCGCTCTCGTCCTGTTGCTGAAAAAGGTGATATCATCGCCGAATTTACTCGCCGTGCATTGCCTAAATTTGCTGACCGAACCATTGTACCCATCATCGAAAAAGTGTTTACCATTGATGAGATTGTTCAAGCCCATCAAATGATGGAAGAGGACAAGCATTTCGGTAAAATCGTCTTAAAAGTTGGCGAAGCATAACGTGTAACCAACTCATCGTTTCAGCAACAAAGCGCCATTCACACAACATAGTGAATGGCGCTTCGTTGTTTCATAAAGCACTCAGTCATTAATGTTCTGCGGGCAGCATCCCTTTAGGTAACAATAGCCACATCTGCCCCTGCTGCTTCATCCGCCCAGCATTGCTGCCAGCCTCATCACCAACCCCCCAAAAGAGATCCGCCCTCACACGTCCTTTTATCGCCCCGCCAGCATCCTGAGCCACCATCAGCCGCCGCAAAGGTTGAACACTATTTGGCCGAGTAGTAGACAAATATACTGGCGCACCGAGAGGAATAGTTCGTGGATCAACGGCAATACTGCGCTCAGCGGTAAGGGGAACACCGAGTGCTCCAGGCGGCATTGTAATATTGTTTTTTAGCGAACGGAAAAAAACATAGCGCGGATTTTCATTGAGTAACTGTTGCACCCGACGCGGGTTCTTTTGGCCCCACTCAACAAGGTTTTCTTTCGACATTTGATGACGTGTCATCTCGCCACTCTTAACGAGTAACGTACCAATAGAGCGAAAGGGGTGGCCGTTCTGATCAGCATAATTCACCATCACCTGAGAACCATCATCGAGGGTAATTCGCCCCGAACCTTGAATTTGCAGAAAAAACAACTCGACAGGGTCTCTGACCCAGAAAAGTTCGCTGCCAACTAACGGCTGTTTTAATCCGTCAATCTCATCACGGCTCCAATATGGTACAACCCGATTCCCTTCAAGCCGTCCGCGTAGGCGATAATGACCAATTTCAGGATAAATAGCTGAAAGGTCAACCACTAAAAGATCATCGGGCCGACCATAAAGGGGATAACAGTATTCGTCGCTACGCTGACGGCTACCGTCTAAATCAGGAACATAGTATCCGGTAATGAGGCCGTTTCGCCCCCCTTGTTCATTAACAACCCGCCACGGAATAAAATGGTGCTGAAAAAAAGCGCGTGCAGCTCGCTTATTTGCGCCAACATTCTCGGCAACGGCACATACGGCTTGCCAATCTGAACGATATTTCAATGAGGCACAACTAGCGCGGAAGGCCACCAATGAATCGCGGAGATCATCTTCACCCCACCCAACTAAATCACTCCACTGGACGGGTTGAAAAGCCGTACCCTTATCACCTTCTGACACAGAATCAATCCCTTCCTCAACCGTTTCACTTGGCAGAATGGGAGGAGCTGATGGAAGTGGAGCACAACTAACAGCCATATTTAAGCAGCAAACAACAGCGAACAATAAAAACAATCGATTTGCGCATAAGCCCCATGAATCAAGACACATTTTCAATTTATTTGCCATAACACAGTCCTTTTGTCTGGGTGATCCCAGTGCATCCACACTCGATTGACGAACTATCAACCTCAGCAATACGAAGCTACAGTTAATTCACATGCTCCAACACTTTAAGCTGAGCTTCGCGCTGAAATGTGGTAAAGTTGTACGAATTATTTCCTGCGCCATGTGTAAATTAGCGCATCAGTTAATTTGACAGCCACAACAATGAGGTAATAATGCCATTAATTAGTTGTCCTGCGTGCACCTACAGCAAAGATACCTCTGCTGAGAAGATCCCTGTAGGGAAAAATCGTATCACTTGCCCGCAATGTCAGCACGAATTCATCGTTTATTTTACACCAACGCCCCCCGCGCCACACAACACGAACACCACCACTAAAGATCTCCGTGAGCTACCATTTTCTTTTACTGGCAAGGCTGGAGAATACTTTGGTATTTGGATTGTCAATATTCTGCTAAAAATTATCACCCTAGGTTTTTACTCCCCATGGGCGAAAGTGCGTAAGCGACGTTATTTTTATAGCCACACCAGCATAGAAGGTCATCGCTTTGACTACCTTGCTGACCCAATAATTTTATTACGTGGCTTTGTCATCGCCTTAGTGCTGTTTATCAGTTATTCATTCGCCTCGCAATTCAGCCCACTCTTAGCAGGCGTGATCGGCGCACTCTTCTTTCTCGCCAGCCCTTGGCTTATTGTGCGCTCAAGAATGTTCAATAATCGCAACACCAGCCATCGCAACCTACGCTTTGCTTTTAAGGCTAACTATTCTGAAGCTTACATTGTTTTCGCTTTATTGCCATTGCTGACAATAATAACATTTGGCCTTGCCGCACCGTACGTTATCTTCCGACAAAAATCATTCCTAATTGCCAACAACCGTTTCGGCCAAACACCTTTCACCTTTGAAGCGAAAGTGGCGGACTATTATTTTATTTTTCTGCGTTTATTGGCTACAATTCTCGCTATTGTCAGCGTAGTCGGCGGCCTTGCATACGGTGCATCACACCTCAATATTGTTTACTACAACAAAGAAGAATTATCAGCGATATTAACCATACTCGGGTTCGGCACCTATTTATTTGTCATGCTTGTTTCAAGTCTCTACCTTTACGTGCGCCTAAGTAACCTGAATTGGAACTGTACCCACATTGACGGAAATTATTTTCACAGCCAACTAAAACTTGTAAAATTCTTCTGGATCATTCTCAGCAATATTTTCGCTATCTCGCTCAGTAGTGGTCTACTCATCCCTTGGGCTGCAATCCGTATGACACGTTATCGCGTTGAAACACTCAGCCTCATCACAGCGGGATCACTCGATCATTTCAGTGCAGGAAAACAAGAGGAAATCAGCGCGATAGGTGAGGAAATTGGAGATATTTTTGATATTGAGATTGGCATATGAGTGATTGCAGCGGTTGCAAAGCAACCTTCTATGATGGCCAGACATCACTAAGTCAACGGGTAACATTAACGATTGATGGCAACCATTTACGCATTACAGGACACAGCCAACACCAGCGCTACCCCCTGACTAAACTGAAGCTATCACCACCACTTGGCAAAATTAAAAGGGTACTCCTGTGCCCTGATGGTTGCCGCTGTGAACTCGACAACGGTAAACTCTGTACAAAACTTGAGGAGCTTCTACATTCAAACCCCATATTGAGCGCCATCCATCGTTGGGAGAACAGCTTAAAGCTCGCAGCAATCGCATTAGCCATAACGGCTATTGGTATATGGGTATTCATCAGTTACGGTATCCCTATTCTGGCCCAACAAGTAACAGTGATGATTCCACCCGCAATTGAGGTACGCACTGGCGAGGAGACACTTGCTCTTCTTGATCGCGGCCTGGTTCACCCCAGCGAAATTCCACCTGATCGGCAACGTCAACTAACGGCACATTTCCATCACATGTTAACAACGCTTGGTCATGAACGCCCCTATCAGTTACTGTTTCGCTCATCGACGGCACTCGGTGCGAATGCCTTCGCCTTACCTGGTGGAACCATCATACTCACTGATGACCTCATCAAACTGGCACAAAAGGATCAAGAACTCATTGCAATCATGGCACATGAAATTGGTCACATAAAATCACGCCATACGTTGCGCATGGTGGTACAAAATACCTCTGCTGGCTTTTTGCTTGCCGCAATTACCGGCGACCTCATGTCAACGACGGCACTTTCAGCGGCCATCCCCAGCATATTAGTTGATGCAAAATTTTCTCGCGACATGGAACGTGAAGCAGACCGCTATGCAGTTCACTACCTGACTGAGAAACATATTCCACTTCATTACTTTTCTGACATATTACAGCGACTACAAAACCATCACATGCCAGACAGCCCAGCAAACCGCTTAACCCATTGGACCCATTACATTCACAGCCACCCAACCACTTCTGAGCGTATCGCGTCATTAAAACTCCCTGTATTACCAGCAGCTCCCACACCTCCATCACAACAATAGCAACTTTTCTTGTCATCTTTCCAAGATTAGGATATAAATAGAACGGTTTTCTGGTGAGTAAATTTAAAGGCTCTGTTTAATGAAGAACCTAACAACAATAAAAATATTTTTTCTGTTACTCATCCCTTATCTGCTATTTATTGGCGTCAAGACTTCCGCCGAATACAAACAGATTCGCATTATTGAAACAAAAATCAATTATGAAGGCTCCACCTATTTAAAAGATTTTTTACGCTCCTTCCGCGAAGTATATCTTGAACGGTTTATAAGTGAACATATTGAATTCACACCACAAACCGTTAAATTGCTCCCTGCTGTTACCATTGCTGAAATTTCTGAAAAATTTTCATCATATACACAAGGAAAAGCGCTAATCACTACAATTTCTGACCGGCCGCGCAATCCGAAAAATAGTCTGGATACGAACGAAAGAGCTGCATTTGATTTTTTCAAATCGAACCCACAAGAAACAGAAGTGTTTCAAGACATACAAATTGACGGAGAAGATTTCACCCTTTACGCTGCACCTATTTTTGTTAAAGAGGGCTGCCTAACTTGCCACGGCGAAAAGACTCGCGCCCCCGATTTCATTGGTGATAATTACACGGGTGCATACGACTATAAAGCGGGCGACCTCCGTGGAATTATCAGCATAAAGATCAGTCGAAACCACCTTAACACTGAACTTTTCAACCGATTTTTCATCAAAACGACTTCCACTACCATTCTGATTGCTACCATCAGTTTTATAATTATCCTACTGCTATTACGCACGATCAAAAAAAATGATGCCGAACATATTGAAGAACTATCATCTGAGGTATCACGAAAAACTCATTTTCTGCAAAACTCGTTAACAACGCTAGAAGGCTACAAGGTTGCCCTTGACAATAACTCCATTGTTTCGAAATCTGACTTAAAAGGAAATATCACCTACGTCAACGATAAACTTTGCGAAATATCGGGTTACACCAACGATGAGTTGATTGGCATGCCGCACTCAATTTTTCGCGATCCACAAGTTTCTCCACAAGTGTTCAAAAAGCTGTGGAAAACCATTCAGAACAAACAAACATGGACAGGAATGTTCTCAAATCGTAGAAAAGATGGTTCCACATTTTGGACACTTTCCACCATCGCCCCGATATTAACGCCCCTAGGAGAGGTTAGTGAGTATATCGGCATCAGACAGGACGTTAGTGAACTTATCAACAAGCGGGAACAACTTCAGACACTTTTGAACACCGATACACTCACTGGGCTTCCCAACAGATATAGCTTACTACGTGACTTAGAGTCGCTAGACGAAGCTTCGATCCTGCTGCTCGACATTCACAACTTTGCTGACATTAACGATTGTTACGGTGTTTCGACGGGCGACAAAATTATTGTCAAACTAGCAAAACGCATTCAACACAGTGCTGAATGCTATGATTTCACCCTGTATCGCCTACATGGAGACCAATTCGTCTTACTGAGCAATAAAGACTATTCAAACGATGGCCTACTCGGGATTTGTCAAATTATTATCAACAACGCAACCTATAAACCGATAAAGACCGCCAACAATGTCATCTTCATCAATCTCATCGCTGGCCTGTGTATCAAGGGCAGTGACCCATTGATTTTTGCTGATATTGCTCTAAAGAAAGCAAAGAAAAGCTCTACAGATTTTATCGTCTTTAAAGGGGAAGATAACGCTCAAAAAGATTTACAACACAACCAACATTGGGTCACGAAGCTGATTAAAGCCCTACAAGAAGATCGGATTCGCCCCTATTACCAAGCGATTGTTGACAGTAAAACAAAACAAATTCAAAAGTATGAGTGCCTTGTGCGTATGATCGACGAAGAAGGACAAGCAATCAGCCCTTTTGAGTTTCTCGACATTGCTAAAAAAGCACGACTCTATCCACAGATAACACGGGCAGTTGTTAATCATGCTTTCCACACCTTTGCAAGTGAGTCACATGAGTTTTCAATCAATTTGTCCTCCGAGGATATAACCAATCCATCGTTCATCCATTTCTTTCTCGACAAACTACATAACAGCTCACTGAGCAATCGCTTAATTATTGAAATTCTCGAAACTGAAGGATTTGAACAATACGAGCAGGTGGCAGAGTTCATACAGAAAGTTAAAATATATGGCGTTAAAATCGCCATTGATGACTTTGGCACGGGTCATTCAAACTACGAACGACTGATGAAACTAGATGTTGATTATCTTAAAATTGACGGGTCAATCATCCGTCAAATTACCACCAACGATTTGGCAGCCACCATTGCTGAAACCATCACCACAGTAGCCTCGAAAATTGGTATTGAAACGGTTGCAGAATTCGTTTTTGATGAGGCCACAGCCGACAAAGCAACCCTTCTCGGCTGTGACCACTTGCAAGGATATTATTTTGCTGAGCCGCGAGAGAATCTACTCACACCGCACTCGGACACCGACCAGCCTGCAAGCTAATCATCTAACAATTCCAGCCAATCGCCATAACCCTGCTCAGCCATCTCATCCTTGGGAACAAAACGTAACGCTGCTGAGTTAATACAATAACGTAATCCTGTTGGCGGTGGCCCATCGGGGAAAACATGGCCAAGATGTGAATCAGCATGGCGACTTCGAATCTCTATCCGGTTTCGAAACAATCGCCTATCCTCTTTCTCAACAACAACTCCTTGACGAATAGGCCGAATAAAACTTGGCCACCCTGTACCCGAATCGAATTTATCACGAGAGCTAAAAAGTGGCTCGCCCGAAACAATATCAACAAAAATCCCCACTTCTTTGGTTGAATTATAGCGATTATTAAATGGTGGTTCTGTCCCCTCCTCTTGGGTGACGTGATACTCCAAATCAGATAGCATCTGCTTGAGCTGACTTTTTGTCGGCTTCACATACTCGCAATCATTCAAAGCGGTTTCACGCTGTTGCGCCCCACCATCTTCTCTCACTTGTTCACCAATAGCACCAGAGTTATCTGTCCAGATATTACGTAAAAACTGATCACGGCCTGAGTTTTTTCGATAAGAATTATAGCGTTGAGGTGATTTACAATAAAAATTTTGGTGATAATCTTCCGCAGGATAAAACACCGTAAAGGGTTTGATTGCCGTTACCAGCGGCGCTGAATAACGACCACTTTTCGCTAATTTTTGTAACGACTGCTCAGCCATAAGTCGCTGCTGATCATCGTGATAAAAGATTGCGCTACGATAATGATCACCGCGATCCACAAACTGACCACCATCATCTGTTGGGTCAATTTGTTGCCAAAACAGATCTAGCAATTGTTGATAACTAACTTGCTGTGGGTCATAAATAACTTGAACGGCTTCAAGGTGCGACGTTTGACCAGACGCTACCTGCTCATAAGTTGGATCTTTTTCCTCTCCACCACTGTAGCCCGACAGTACCTCTTCAACCCCTTCAACGGCATCAAAGGGGTGCTCCATACACCAAAAACAACCTCCCGCAAAAGTGGCTTTAGCTCGGCGTGCAGCTGAAACAGGTGATGGTAGCGGCAAAAGAACAAGCAACAATATAATTAAACGACGATAAATTCGGCACATAGCACCCTCCAAGAGCTTAACCAATTAATAACCATTACGGTCAACAATGTTCATAACTATACACTAAAAAGCCCACAGAACAAGTCCTGTGGGCTCAGAATGTTGACAAAGTCCTCGCCATTAGGCGGGGATTTTGTGTTTTTATCGATTAAAATCCTGTAAAATAATCTCATGTTACGAGAACCCAACAACAAACAAATCGGTATGGAATTCGT
>Ga0193955_1000528_pt1 | contig 21001 bp, 24 predicted proteins | sample BB_6_MG_FD_140343 | JGI IMG/M metagenome (GOLD analysis project Ga0193955, IMG submission 140343) | Microbial mat bacterial communities from the Broadkill River, Lewes, Delaware, United States - BB_6_MG | ecosystem: Environmental > Aquatic > Freshwater > River > Microbial mats | place: USA... | reverse complement strand
TAACAATATAATCAATAACTGGCTCAAAAGAAGCTGTAGTTCCTGTAATATCATTTTCAATTTCATCTAAAGTAAATCCAACAGCCAATAAAGTTGCAACTTTTGCAATTGGGTAACCAGTAGCTTTTGAAGCAAGTGCTGAAGATCTTGAAACTCTTGGATTCATTTCAATTACAATCATTCTTCCTGTTTTTGGGCAAATTGAGAACTGTACATTTGAACCACCTGTATCAACACCAATTTCTCGCAAGATTGCAAAAGAAGCATTTCTCATATTTTGGTACTCTTTATCTGTTAAAGTAAGAGCTGGGGCAATCGTAGTTGAATCTCCTGTGTGAACACCCATAGGGTCAAAGTTTTCAATAGAACATACGATAATACAGTTATCTTTTTTGTCTCTAATAACTTCCATTTCATATTCTTTCCAACCAAGCATAGATTCCATAATTTCAATCTCGTTGATTGGAGAAGCATCAATACCAACTTCTGCAAGTTCTTTAAACTCTTCCATATTATATGCAACACCAGAACCTCCACCTGCAAGGGTAAACGAGGCTCTTGAAATAACAGGGAATCCAATTTCACGAGCAACTTTCATAGCTTCTTCTACAGTATAAGCATTTGCACTTTTTGGTAAATCCATACCAATTTTTATCATTGCATCATTAAAAAGTTGTCTATCTTCACCTTTTTTGATTGCATCAGGATGAGCTCCTAAAAATTGGATACCTTCAAGCATTCCTTTATCGTACATTGAAGTTGCAACATTTAACGCTGTTTGTCCACCCATAGTTGGTAAAATAGCATCAATATTTTCTCTTTTGATTATTTTTGCAACCACTTCTTCAGTGATTGGCTCAATATAAGTTCTATCAGCAAACTCAGGGTCTGTCATAATAGTAGCTGGGTTAGAATTAATTAAAACAACTCTATATCCTAACTCTTTAAGTGTCTTAGTTGCTTGAGTTCCTGAATAATCAAACTCACACGCTTGTCCTATAACAATAGGTCCAGAACCGATTAGTAAAATAGATTTTATATCTTCTCTTTTTGGCATAAAAATTCCCCACATATATTTTTATAAATTTGGAGAGTATATCCATAAAGTGCTTAAAATTCGGTTAGGTAAAAAGGCATAAAGAAGTATAAAAATTATACTTCTTTATTATTTATGAAGTTGGAAGATTAAATCTTTTTGTATCTAAAACACCTTCACTATCAAAAGATAAATAGTACAAAATATCTTTTTTTACAGGAAGTCCAGTAAGATATCTAATTGCTAAGTTTGCTTGAAGTGATGCTATGTGCATAACAATCGGACAAGCAATTCCATTTGGTTTTCTATCATTTACTTGAAATACTGCTTCATAAGAAGCCTTTTCAAAGAAACAAACTTGACCATGAAACTCTTCAACTGAGCCATATATCCAAGCTTGATTATTTGATATACAGTATTCATTTATATCTGCACGAGTAGGAAGATTATCAGTTCCATCAATTACTAAATCAAACTCTAAACCTCTTTTTGCAAAATCTTGAAAGCTTTCGTTATAAGCTGTTACTTTTGTATAAGGACATCTAGCTTCCACTAACTCTTTTAAAACTTCACATTTAGCTTTTCCATCATCGCCCACTTTAAAACCAATTTGTCTGTGAATATTATGAACACCAACCTCATCAAAATCAACAAGAGCAAACTCTCCAATACCTGAAGCCCCAAGAGCAATAGCTAAAGAACAACCAAGTCCACCACTTCCTATGATTGCTACTTTTTTATTTTGAAGAGAATCTTGTGTTTCTTCACCCCAAAGTTTTATTTGTCTGTTAAAAAATTCATGTATTTCACTCATGTTTAATCCTTAGTTAATAAGTAGTGTTTATTTTTATTATTTGTAGGCATAATAATAGCAGATTTAATTTATTTTTTAAATAAAGAGGAGTGTGAACCAACTCTTGTAAGTGCTAATTCTAAAATATCATTATTAATTCTATAAATTAAAAGCAGGTCTGGTTTTATGTGACATTCTCTACAATCAACAAAGTTTCCTATTAATTTATGATCTTTATATTTCAAATCTAGTTCTTCATTATTTGAGAGCTTAATAATAACTTCTTTTAAAAGTTCTTTATCTTTTGAATTTAGTTTTTTATAATCTTTTTTAAAACTATTAGTTCTAAATATATTTAACACTTAGGAATCCAAGTCACTAAATAATTCATCTACATTGTTATGAGTTTTACCTTTTTTTTCTTCTAATTCATTTATTGCTTTTAAAGTCTCTTTTGTAGGAATTTTTACATCAAAAGGCAAGCCATTATTTAAAACAATCATATTATTAAAAACTGAGATTGCCTGTGAGTAAGAAAGTCCTAGTTTTTTTAAAATATCTTTAGCTTCAAAATAGTTTTCTTCATCAACTCTAATTGTTGTTTGTGTTTTCATATTGCTTTCCTTTTATATTCATATTATATCCCAAAATGAATACAAAATCAAATAATTTTCATTTTACTTTTACTTGTCCGTTCATAAGCATTGGAAGAAGCCAATCTCTTAGTTTTGCTAGTTCTTGGCAACATCTTCTATTTTTGTTGATTTTCTAAATTTATATTAAGAATTGTAAAAGCCATGAATTGAGAATAGCTTTTCCAGATTTATATTTTCAAAATCTTCTTCAAATAGTTTTATTATTTCTTGTGAGAGTTTTATTACATCTTTGCCTCGAACTCCAGTTCCCAAAAGTACAGCCATAAGCTCATAATCTTTTAGTGATTTTACACCTTTTTTTAAAAGTTTTTCTCTTGGTTTATCTAAGTTTTGTAATTGATTAATTGATTTCACAAACTTCTCCTTGTTTTATAGGAAAAATTTATCTTTTATTTTAACTTTGTTTTAAAATATAACAATTTGCAATATTTTTAACTCTTTTCTAAATATTTGCTTTTAAAATGGTTCGTTTTTGTCTTGTTTGTCTTGAACTATAAATATTTGTTTTGCTTCATCTAAAAGCTTTTCTGCTTCTTCTAATTCTTTGATTCCTGTTTTATAAACATCTAAAGAATCACTAAGTGTAATATCTGGTTTTGAAAGTTTTTCTAATAACTCTTTTGCTTTTTCTATTTTAAGTTCAAAACTTAACTCTTCTTTTTTTTCTTTACTCATTTTTTTCCTTCTAATAAATCAACTATATATTTGTCAAATTTTTCTACTTCTACCAAAAAGGAATCATGTCCTGATTGGCTTTCTACCATTTTATAAGTAACTTGTTTTTCACGTCCAAGTTTAATCATAATATCTCTAATCTCTTCCATCTCATCAGGGAAAAATAACATATCATCAGAAAAAGAGATTAAGTGGAGATTCGTCTTTACTTTATCAAAAGAATCTTCCAATTTATCTTTATTTCTTCCTGCATCAAAAATATTCATAGTTTTACAAATATAAAGATATGAAAGAGGGTCAAAGTTTTTTGGAAAAGAGTAGGCATTGTATTCTAAATACCTCTCAACTTCAAATCGTCCAAAAAGTTCATATAAACCATCTGTTCTTGAATACTCTCTTCCAAATTTTTCATTAAAAACATTTGGACTTAAATATCCAATTAATCCCGCCATTCTTCCAATGGCAAGACCTGCTAAACCTTTTGCTTGTAAATCATCTTTTTTATAAAAACCATCTTTAAATAAAGGGTCATGTCGGATTGATTCTATTGCGATTTTATTAAAAGCAATTGCCCAAGGTCTTGTGTATGCAGTTGTTGCAAGGGCAAAAATATGCTCTGCAAAATCTGGGAATTCAATTGCATAACATAAGGCTTGCATTCCACCCATTGAACCGCCTACTATTGCTTTTGCATTTGTGATTCCTAGGGATTTGTAAAGTCTCATTTGTGCTTTTACAATATCTGAAATAGTTAAAATTGGAAATTTTAATCTATACTCTTTTTTAGAAGAGGGATCAATACTAAGAGGATTTGTAGAGCCATAAGTGCTTCCTAAATTATTTGAACAAATTACAAAATATTTCTGTGTATCAATTGCTTTTCCATCGCCAATTAATTTATCCCACCAACCAGGCTTTGCTTCATCTGCATAGCGCCCTGCTGCATGATGAGAACCTGCTAAGGCATGGCAAACTACGATTACATTTGATTTCTCTTCATTTAGTTCCCCATAAGTTTCATAAATAAGTTCAAATTCTTCAAGAATCCTACCACTTTCTAAATATAAAGGTTCGTTAAATTTTGCAACTTTTGTTTCTATTTTCAAATTCTATCCAGTAATAATTTATTGCTTAATATTTTTCTCATAGTAGCAAAAATAAGATGAAGAAGCTTTTAAAGAAGGCTTCAAGAAATTTGTTATCTTAGTTCATCTAAAGAGGTTTTCATGATTTCTTGCCATTTTTCATCTGGTGACCACTTTTCAAAAACTTCTAAGTTTATATTCTCAAAAGGAGTCTTTAGTATGTATTTATGATAAACGTACATAAAAGCAGAAACTCTATAATTCATAATACAATGAACCCAAACTTTTTTTTCGGAAAAAAAAGAAAGAATATCAATAAAATCTTTTAGATTCTTTTTTGTAGGACTTAAAAAATCAACAGGAAGATGAATATAAATAAGCCCTAGTTTTGAAAGAATTTCATCTTCATTTTCTAGTTTATTTTCACTATTATGTGAGGAAAGATTGATTATTATTTCATAATTATCTTTCGCAATTTCTTCAAATTGCTCTTTTGTTGGTTGTCCTGAGCTTGAAATATTATCATTTATTTTTATATAATTTATAATTTCTTGCATATCATTTCCTCAAATATTTTTTAAGATTTTGCTATTTTATCCACTTCTTTTATATATTTTTCTTTTAGCTTATCACTAATAAAAGAGGAATTAAATGAATTCTTTACAAGCTTAATAATATCTTCTTTACTTAAATCTAAATTTTCAAATACATTAATAAAGTTTTGATTTAAATAACCTTTGAAATAAGCAGGGTCGTCGGAGTTAATACATACATTTAAACCATAATCTAAAAGTTTTTTTAGATTATGTTCTTTGTAGTTTTTAAAAACTTTTAACTCTATATTTGAATTAGGACAAAGAGTAAGCGGGATTTGTTCTTCTTTTAATCTTTGCATTAATTCTTTTGAATTTATAGCTTGAACGCCATGATCTATTCTTTGAATATCTAATAAATCTAAAGCTTCAAAAAGATAAGAAACGTCTGCTTCTTCACCTGCATGAGCTACTAATTTAAAACCTTCTTTTTTGGCTTCTTTAAAAACTTCTTCAAACTTTGAAGGAGGATTTCCAAGCTCCGAAGAATCAAGTCCAACTCCTATAATAGAGTCTTTGTAAGGCAAAGATTGTTTTAAAGTTTCAAAAGCATCTGCTTGTGATAAATGTCTTAAAAAACACATGATTATATTTGAGCTTATTCCATATTTTTCTTTTGCTTCATCTAAGCCTTTTTTGATTCCACTTAGTACGGTTTTAAACTCTATTCCTCGTGAAGTATGACTTTGTGGGTCAAAAAATATTTCTGTATGAATAATATTATTTTCTACACATTTTAAAATATAAGCTTGGGTTAATAAATAAAAATCTTCTTCTGTTCTAAGAACCTTTGCCCCTGCATAATAAATATCTAAAAAGCTTTGAAGATTTGAAAAGTTGTAAGCTTTTTTCAGTTCTTCTACGGTTTTATAAGGAATTTCTATCTTATTTTTCTGTGCTAATTTAAACATTAATTCAGGTTCAAAAGAGCCTTCTATATGCAAATGTAATTCTGCTTTTGGTAGTCGTTTTATAAATTCAATCATCTTTATTCCATGTACTTTTTCTTATTATACAATTTTCTTTTATAAAAAAACTGTCTTGAAAAATTAATTTAACTTTTATAAGCCTTAGCTAGAATTTGTCAAAAATTGGGGTTTTAATGAATACTGAAAGTATCGCAACTATGGCACAGATTACAATGGCAAAATCAGAAGAGGCACAAGAAGCCTTGGCTTTAGTAAAAAAATTGCAAAAAAGATTTGTTGATAAATTAAATGAACTCAGTTTCACCCTTGGAGCACATAAAGATTTTCAAGAAGTTATTTGGGCTAGAGATGAAGGAAAGCATGGTGGAGGAAGTAGATTTGAATCACAGGATAATAAACTTTTTAATACAGCAAGTGTAAATGTTTCCCAAGTTCATTATGATGATGAGCCATCAAAAAAACTACAAAGTGCTAGTGCAATTTCAACTATTATTCATCCTAAAAACCCAAAAGTTCCCTCAATTCATATTCATATTAGCTTAACAAAACTTCGTGATGATAGCTCTTATTGGAGAATTATGGCTGATTTAAACCCAAGTTTGGAGAATAATGGAGATAAAGAATTTTTTATTCAAGCCCTTAAAAAAGCATCAAAAAAGAGTTCTAAAGAGTGTTTTGATGAAGGAATAAAACAAGGAGATAAATACTTTTATATACCAGCACTTAAAAAACATAGGGGTGTTTCTCATTTTTATTTAGAAAATTATAATACAGAAGAAAAAGAAAAAGATTTTGAATTTGCTCAAAATTTTGGAAATATAATTATAGATGCATACATAGACATCATTACAAATGCTTACAAAAAAAGAACTTGCTTTAGTATTCATGATATTACCCAACAGCTTGATTATCATACTTTATATTTATTTCAAGTATTAACTTTAGATAGAGGAACAACTTCAGGGCTTTTAATTCATAATCAAAATGATTTAGGAATTATGGCTTCACTTCCAAAGTTTGTAAATAAAAAGTTACTTCTATCTTGGGCTAAAAATTTAGAATACCCACAAAATATTCTTGTGGAAAAAATAGTTGAAGATATAAATAGTAAAGGCGAAATCAATGATATAAGCAAAATAAAATTAGCCCAAACAGTTAGAAATCATTACAAAGAATATCCAGAATCTTTAAAAATGCAAGCAAGTGGAAATACAGTTCCTACTACTGTTTCAAATCATCAAGTCAAAGTTTAAAATTACAAAGAATTTAGGACTTGAAGCTTTAAGCTCTAATTCTTAGATACTTATTATATTTTTATTTATCATCATCAAACTCTTTTGTGATTTTAAGTTTTTTGAGATTCATTTATATTTCCTGAATAATGTTTAATATAATATTCTAAAACAAAATAACTAGAGTTTAAACTCTAGTTATTTTGTTGCAGCAGCTTGCGTAATACCAGCTAAGGCTTTTTCTACTTTTCCTAAAACTTTTTCACAACCTTTTAGCTTATGTCTTTGTACAAGATATTTTGGATCATTATAAGATATCCATACTTTTTTCATATCATCTTTCCAGATAAGAGCTTTTTGAGGTAAATCAAGAGCAACTGTTTGTTGACATTTCATTAAAGGACTTCCTACTTTTGGATTTCCAAAAATTATAAGCTCTGTGTCTCGAAGATCAATTCCTACACTTTTTGCACCTGCTGAATGATTTATATGATTAAATATTTTCATTCCTTTTTTCTTTAAGATAGTTTCTAAACGCTCTGAAGTCTCTTTTACAGAAAAATCACTAGATACGTTAACAATACCTGAAGCCATACTTGATATAGCTAAAGTAAACATAACACTTGCAACAAACATTTTTTTCATATTCTTCCTTTTTTAACTAATTTTACATAATATATAAAAATTGTTTAGTCTTTGTAAATGTTTCCCAAGTTCACTATGATGATGAGCCATCAAAAAAACTACAAAGTGCCAGTGCAATTTCAACTATTATTCATCCTAAAAACCCAAAAGTTCCCTCAATTCATATTCATACAAAGTAGGAAATATAAGAAAATTTATAAAAAGATATTTATAATAATCAAAGATAAGGCTGCAAAAATAAGTATAAATCCCATCGTCATATTAAATACTTTTAGCCTAAATTTTGTATTTAAAAATATTGTAGTTTTTTGTCCTAATACTCCCCAAAAAGACAAGCATAAATAACACACTATAAAATATATAATTATAAAAACAATAAGATTTGTTTTATTATTTGCAAATAAAGAAACCCCCGCTATACAAGCTAACCAAGCTTTGGGATTTAGCCATTGTAATAAAAAGCCTTCATAAAATTTGAGTGTTTTTTCTTCGTGCATTTTTTTATTTATAGGAGAGCTTGAACTTGCTATTTTATAGCCCATGTAAATAATAAATAAAGAACCAATAAGCTCTATAGACAAAAGAAAATTAGGACTTGATACTAGAAAGTTTTGAAAACCAAATGCAATTAAAACCAAAAGCAAAGTAAAGCCAATAGTAGCTCCGGAGATAAAAGCAAAGGTCTTTTTAAAACCATAATTTATACCTGATGAAATAATCATCATATTTACAGGTCCAGGAGAAATTGACATAACAAAAGATAAAGATAACATAGAAAGAAGAATAGCAAAAGTCATAAAGTTTCCTAATAATTAGATATTTTAGGAAGTGTAGAAGATTATGAAAAAAAGTTATTGTACAAAATTGAGTCTATACTCTTTTGGTGTAGTTGCAACTATTTTTAAGAAATTTCTATGAAAATGACTTTGATCAAAAAAACCACATTCTAAGGCGGTATCAACAATTGAATTACCTTTTTTTAATAACTCTTTTGATTTATTTATCTTTAAATTTAATAAATAAGAATGAGGTGTCATATTTATTTGATTTTTGAAAAGTCTAATAATATAAAAAGTGTTTAATTCAAATTTTGAAGCTAAATCTTCTAAAGAGATATTTTCTTTATAATTCTCTTTTAAATAAGAGATTATCTCTTCAAATCTTTCATCTAATAAAACTTCTTTGTCTTCTTGTAAATAAATAGAAAAGAACTCTATAAAAAAGTTTATTAATTCATTCTGCTTTTCTTGGTAAGTATAATCTAAAAACAAGTGTTCACATAAAGAGATAAAGTTATTATAAAAAGATTCATTTTCTAATAAATCAGAAGGTATTGGCACAAAAGTATCTATTTTATTATCAATAAGTTTTTGGATATTCATACACCAAATAGGATTAAGATACATCATATAATACTTGTTTAAAATATCGCTACAAGAATTACAAGAGTGAACAGCATTAGGGTTTATGATACTTAACATATTTTTATCTAAGATATAGTTTTTCTCATTGTTTGTATAAACACTTATTCCCTCTTTATTTATTCCTAGAGAAAAAGTACTATGAAAGTGTTTTTTATAATGCTTGTTAGAGTTTGAATATCGAAGTTCTATGAAAGGTAGATTTTCATTTGTGAATATTTTGGTAAATATTTTATTTATACTGCTCATAAATTAACCTTTTTTAATAATTCAAATAGTATCTTAAAAGCCTTTTTTAGTAAAGCAAAATTGTCTTTAATTATTTTTGGTTATAATTTCAAAAAAAATTAGGACATATTATGACAAAAGTAGAAGAACTAGAAAAACTTTTAAAAGAAGATATTATGATTGAGCTTGAAGAATCAATTGAAGATCTTGTATCAAAAGTTAAAAAAAATAAAAATAATCAAGATTTAAAAGAAGAATTAAAATATTTAAGAGATGTACAAAAATATTTCGATGATGTTTTAGTTGATATAGATAAAAAAATACTTACAAATGAAGATGCAGATGAGATTATGGATGCCTTACTTGATATGAAAAGTGAAAATCAAGAAGTATAATTTAATCACAACTTATTTACTTTGTTATATTTAAACTTAAAGCAATAAACTAACAATATTGTAGTAGTTTATATTTATTGTTTACTCAATATAATTTTATTAATTTATACTACATTAATTTACTAGGAATTAAAATGGACTATTTTGAGATATATGAAATTATCAATATTTTAGGTTTTGTATTAGGTATTAGCTTTGGAATGATTGCGCAAAAAAAGCAGTTTTGTTTTAGTGGTTCAATCAAAGATTATATCTTAACAAAATCTACAATGAGAGGTTCATCAGTTATAACAGCTATGATAGTTGCTATTATCTCAACTACACTTGTATCTTCATATTTTGAACTTGATTTAACTCAAACAACTTATTACCGAGAAAATATAAACTATTTTACAATTATCTTAGGCGGGTTAATGTTTGGTGTGGGAATGATGATTTCAGATGGTTGTAGTAATAGACATTTAATTAAATTTGCACAAGGTGATGTTAACTCACTAATAAGTTTAGTTTTTATTGGTATTTTTGCTTATGCAACAACAAAAGGTTTACTTTCAAATTTCTTTTCACCACTAATAGCAAATCCTACTTTAGTAGAATGGTCAGGTATTATAGGAAATATAAGCATGAATCTTTATATTGTAGTTGGTATTTTACTTTTATTATTAGCTTTCATAGTTAAAAAAGTAAATCGAATCCCAAGCTTAATAGATGGCGCTTTAATTGGTTTGTTAATTGCTTTTGCTTGGGGAATTACTGGGGTTTTAGGAGAAGAGAGTATGGAAAGAATAATCAATCTTTCAGGTATTACTTTCGTAAATCCTACTGCTAAATCTGTAGAATTATTTATGTTATATGAAATAAATGAATTAACTTTCTCAATCTCATTAGTATGTGGAATCTTAGTAGGTGCATTTTTAATGTCAAAGATAAATAGAAAATATAGCTTTGGTTGTACAGCAGCTGGTGGTGAAAATAGAGTAAAAAACAATATGATTGGTGGGGCTTTAATGGGTTCAGGTGGAATGCTATCTATAGGTTGTACAGTTGGACAAGGATTAACAGGTCTTTCAACTTTGGCTTTTGCTTCTGCTATTGCTATTCTTAGTATTTTTATCTCTGCAACTATAACAGCGCTTATTTTAAATAAAAAAAGTAAGCTTCCTATGTGTTTTATCTTTGAATGGAAAGATAATACACCAGATTACCAGATTTGATTTTTATAAATTAATTAGGATATATAATGAACTGGTTAGCCCATGTCTTTTTATCAGAACAAAATATAGATTTCCAAATTGGAAATTATCTTGCTGATTCTTTAAAAGGAAGAGCATGGAAAGAAGCTTCCGTACATTTAAAAAATGGCTTAGAAACTCATAAAAATATAGATTCATTTACAGATTCCCATCCTATTGTATTAAAAAGTAAAGGAAGATTACGAGAAAAAGGTTTATTAAAATCTATAGTAATAGATATTACCTATGACTATTTTCTAACAAAAAATTGGGATACTTTTTGTCTTATTCCTTTTGAAGAATTTACACAAGATTTTTATAATCAAGCAAATAAAAGATTAGATTTTTTACCAGAAAATGCAAAAGAATCTGTAAATCGACTTATTAAATATAATATCTTAAACAAATACCAAAGTGTAGAACACTTAAAAAAAGCATTTGAAAAGTTTGATAAAAGATTATCAGATAAATTAGCATCAAGAGATACTGTAAGTAGTTATATTCAAGCTGTTGAAAAAAATATAGAAAATTTAGAAAAAGATTTTATGATTTTTTTTCCTGAACTATGTGAGCTTATAAAGAAAAGTATATATAATAAAAAATTAAAGCATTGGAGAATATAAAATTCTCTTTTTGCTAAAAACTATCTTATTTATTTTTCTTTCTTGAAGCTTTTGCCATTTTTGCTTTCTTTTTAGCTTTAGCTTTGCCTAACTCTTTATTTAATGCTTTTCTAGCATTAACAACTTGCTTAGTATTGTTTTCAGATTGAGAAAAAGATTTTTCTCCTGCATTTTTAGTTGCCTTAATTCTTGCAACAATTTTATCGCTTTTTTTAGTGTTTACACTTGAATTATTTAATTCTGCCATAGATGTACCTTATTTATAATATTGGGATTGTATAGAAATTCTTATAAAAAAGATATTAGAAAATCTATCAATTTTATTAAAAATGTTTTTTAAAGTTTATTATATCATCATATGTTAGATTTATATTTTCTAATTGTTGCTTTTGCAAAATTGGATGCATCAAAGAATTTTCCTTATTTATATGAGGAATACCTACTAAATGCATGATTTCATGGGCTAGGATAGTTTTTAGTTCAGATAAATTATCAAAGCCATAAATCTCTATTTTATTCATATTATTAATTACACTTTTTTCTTGAATCTTTTTGCCATCTTTATAAAAAGTTTTCAATTTAGTCTCTTTTTGACCAAAAGTTTTACCTTTAATTTTTTTAAAACTTCTATTCATTCTTTCAAGTTCAATATTTAAACTATTAAATTTTTTAACCAAATTATTGTGTATAAGAAGTTTTTGATTATAGTTATTTACAAGCCTTTTTATAATTTTTCTTTGGCTTTTTAAGATTTTTGTTTCTTTAGTTATTCTATTTTTTTCTTTTTCTATATATGCTTTTTCTTTTTCATATTCACTAGAAGAGAGGCTCTTTTTTTGATTTATATTTTTTACATAAGTGTTAAACTTTTTGATTTCTTGATTATGCAAGCTATTTTTTTTCTCAAATTTAACTTTTCCTTTTTCAATTTTTTTATCATTTTTTAGAAAATAATCTTCTAGCTTTTTAAGTTTATTTTGTTCCTTTTTTATTTTCCAAACTTGTTTTTTTATGCGTTTTTCTAATATTGAAGGAGGAAGATATATGATATTAATATTATTTTTACTTTCATTATAATCAAAGATATTTGTATCTAATTGTGATTCTAATTTATACTCTATTTCATTGATTATATTTATCAATTCATCTTTACTTATTTTAGCTTTATAATAATCATCAATCTTTCCAATACCAACTTCTTTGTATGAAGCAAAAGAATAATTAACTAAAAATAAAAATATAAAAATAATTCCAAATAATTTTTTATAAAACATATAGTATTTTAATAAAAAAAAGTTTGTATATTACTTTAAGAGAGACTCTTTTATTCTCATATAAACAATTTTAGATATAGTAAAATATTAAATAAAAAAGGTAAAGAATGTCAATGAATGAAAATCAACTAGTAACTATGAATTTTGAATTAAGAATAAATGATGAAATTATAGAAAGTAATTTAGAAGAAAATCCAATAGCATTTAAATATGGAAGTGGAGAATTAATTTCAGGATTAGAGAAAAGAATCTCTGATATGAAAGAAGGAGAAAGAAGAGAGGTAAACGTGCCTTCAATAGAAGCTTATGGAGAATATAATGAAGAGCTTAGTGAGACATTACCAATCAAAGATTTTGAAGATATTGATTTAGAAATCGGAATGATTTTAGAAGCAGATGGGCAAAATGGAGAAATCTTTAAAGCAACAGTAACTGATGTTACAAAAGAGGATGTAACAATTGATTATAATCATCCCTTAGCAGGTTCTGATTTAGATTTCACAGTTGTAATAAAAAGTATTGCTTAAATCAAAAAAATTTAGTCTAAAAAGTCTTTTATTAGTGCTTTAATTTTAAGTTTATCTTCATTTATAATTATAAAATGTGCCTTTAATGAGGCTTCAGAAATATCTCCTAATAATATATTATCAGCGTTATTTTTGAAAAGATAAACTTTTGAACCTGATATTCCAGCAATTGATATTTTTAAAGAAGAAGGATCAAGTTTATTTAAATACCTTGAACCTCTTGAAAAGCCTATATATACCTTTGCTTTGGGGATTTTTTTATTAGAAAGATTTTTGCCTTCTGAGTCTATTATTGCATAAGAATATGATTTGATTATTTCTATAATCTCATTATTAATTTCTTTATGTTGAAGAAAAGTACCTGAAGAAGGGTTTCCTTTAATATAAACTATGTCAGGGCAATACACAAAAAATCTATTTAGTTTTTTGTTGAATTGTTTTATTATTTTTAACAGAAATAGCTTTTATAGAATTATATTTATCAAATAATATTACAAACATATATACAATTGCAACCGCGATAAAACTAATAAGTAAAATATTTTTCATTCAATTTTCCTAGGATTTTTTATATTTTGTTGACATAATAAATTTAATTCACTTTAATAAAGCTTTAATACTTTTTTTCACTTATTATTACCATTTTGGTTCAAAAGGAACTCTCTCTCCATCACCTGTTGTATACTCCTCTAAAGAGTTTTCTTTAGATTGAACTACCATGTATATCATTTTTTCTTTTGAGTCGTTACGTATACCTCTTATGCCCTTAGGAGCAACACGTATTATACTACCCTCTTTTATCTCAAAACATTTTCCATCTACTTGAAAAAAACCAAAACCTTTTAAAATAATATATGTTTCTTCATTTTTTCTATGAATATGAAAATAAGTTTGTTCTGTCAAAGGAGGAAGGGAATTAAAAGAGATTTCAGAACCTGTAGATTTAGTAGCATCTTTTAAAAATACTTTACCTTCTATTTCTTGTTTATTCACAGGATGAATTAAAGAGTATTCCATTAGTTCATCTAAATCACCCAAATTGATTGCTGTATAATTAGTATCTTCTGCTATTTTCTGAATTTCTTTCATATTATTTCCTTTTATAGTTATTGACTATTTAGTCAAGTAATTTTATCTAAAGACAATAAAAAGAAAATAAAATAATAGTTTTAAAATTTTTTCATAGCTTTCTTAGTTTTATTTGTGGCAAGAGCTTCAAAGGGATTTTCAGGCCAATAGTGTTTTTTATACTTTCCGCTTAATTCTTTTTTAACTTCATAATATGAATTTTCCCAAAAACTTTTTAAATCATAGGTTATTTGAATTGGTCTTAAAGCTGGGCTTAAAAGATATATCTGCAAAGCAATTGTATTATTCAATATTTTTGGAGTTTCACTCATTCCAAATATTTCTTGTATTTTTACAGCTAAAATAGGATTTATGTTATTTGAATAATCAATTTTTATATTAGAACCACTTGGTACTTCCATGCTACTTGGGGCTTGATTATCCAAGAATTGTTTATTTTCCCAAGAAATACCTGCTAATAAAATAGAATAAATATCCAAAGCTTCAAGCTGTTTTATTGTTTTAATATTATGTAAATAAGGTTCTAACCATAGCTCAAGAGAGGAAAACAAAGCATTATCACTAAAATCTGGCAAAGTACTGTTTATATTTTTATTTATAAAATTGACTCTATTTTTTAATTCAATAGCTTTTTTATTCCATGTTAAAAGTTCTAAACCCTCTTTTTTAATTAAATCTAAAATAAGTTTTGAATAGTTATGCTTAACCTCATTTGCTATTGGTTTTGAAAATAATTCTAGTTTATTAAAATAACTTATTTCTCTTATATCAAACTTTTTATTCTGTTTATTATAAATAATTGATTCTTCTTTTTGTATATAATTTGCAAACTCTTTTTCAATATTTTCTAAAGAAATTTTAAGTCCTAAGTTTATATAGGAATCTTTTTTATGTGCATTTAATGAAGCTACAACTAAAAACTCTTCATTAAATAAACTATCTTCAATATTTAGTATTGCTCCTTTTCCATTGCTTAATTTATATTTATTATCATTTTTTACTCTTTGTCGTGCTAGTCTATCTGGATAGGAAAAAAGAAGTAATTGACTTAAAATTTCTTCATTTATTCTTATTTCATTTTTTTTGATTTTTTGAAAACTTTTTAATTTAGAATAAAAAAAATCTGCTTGTTTTAGAATATTTTTTGCATTATTAAAATTTATGTAAGTATTATCAAAATCTTTTTCATACAAAGGAAGAAACCTAGAATATATATCACAGTTTGAGTAAGAGTTTTTAAATATATCTTTTTCAATTAATATTGCCGATAAAAGACAAGCTTCATAAGCAAAACCCAAATTATTTGCACGCAAAATCATAAAAGCAAATCTTGGATGAAGTCCAAGAGCAAGAGCATTTTTTCCAAATTGTGTTATTTCATAATCTTTATTCAACATAAAAAGTTCTTGTAAAACTCTTCTTGTACTATTTTGAACTTGGGTATCTGGATAATCTAAAAACTTCAACTCTTTTATATCTACTACACCCCAAAGAGCCAAATCTAAAAAAAATGAACTTAAGTCTGTTCTTAATATTTCAGGTTTAGTTGATTCTTGTAAAATCTTCTTTTTATGCCAAAGCTTATAACATTTTCCATTGCTTAATCTCCCTGCTCTACCTGCTCTTTGAACTGCTGAATCTTTTGAAATAAAGGATAATTCTAAATGATTTAAAGCATTAGAATAGTTATAAAGTGACAATTTTTCTAAACCAGAATCAATTACAATTTTTATCCCTTCTATGGTTAAAGAAGTTTGTGAAATATTTGTTGAAAGAATTATCTTTCTTTTTTTTGATTTTAAAAGTGCTTTATCTTGATTTTCTTTACTTAAAGTTGAATATAAAGGAAAAACTTCAATATCTTCATCTTTTAGTAAATTTTGAAGTTTTTTAATCTCTTTTACACCTGGCAAAAACACTAATATATCACCATTATCAGACTTTATAGCTTTTTCTATTGTATGTAAAAGAAGCAAACTTAGATTTTTTATATCTGGCTGTTTTATATTTTCATCAAGATATATATTTTCAACACTAAAATTCTTGCCCTCAGATGTAAGTACAGGAACATCTCCTAAAATATTTATTAATTCTTTTGAATCAAGGGTTGCAGACATGATTAATAGCTTTAAATCATCTCTTAATAATTCTTGCACTTGAAGAGATAAGGCAAGGGATAAATCAGTATGTATGCTTCTTTCATGAAACTCATCAAAAATGACCATAGCCACATTTTCTAAAGCTTGATCACTTTGAAGTTTACGAACTAAAATTGCTTCAGTTACAATTAAAATTTTAGTATTTTTAGAATAACATTTTTCCATCTTTACTTGATAACCAACACTTTGCCCTACAACTTCCCCAAGAAGTTTTGACATTTGATTAGCAAGCATACGAGCTGCTACTCTACGTGGTTCAAGCATAATAATAATTTTATCACCAAGCCAAGATTCTTTTAGCAAAGAAATAGGTACTACAGTACTTTTTCCAGCCCCTGGAGGTGCTTGAAGAATAAGCGTAGTTTTGGTGTTAAGTGTATTTTTGATATCGTTTAGAAGCTCATAAATAGGTAAGTTTTTCATATATAAGATTATACTCTTTCTAGAATTTTAAGATTTATGCCTTAGTCTATAAATTTTTTTATTCTTTAGAATAATGTAATTGAAAAAAAGTTGGCATAATGTTAATCACAAAAGGGTATTGTTCTATAATTTTAATTATCACATCATATACAACAGTTGCATCTTCTGAGGCGTATTTAATCTGTCCTATAGATAACCTTTTATTTTCCCAATTAGAACGAGACATATTTTTTGATTTTTGTAAATTTTCATTTAAAATTATTGAGGCAGCCTTTTTAGCTCCTATTTGTCTTCTAGCTGATAAATTTTTAAATACATCTTCAAGATCAATTGTTGATTTTAGTTTCAAATTAAATTGTTTAAAAAGTGCTTCTCTATCACCTTTTAAGCCCGTGCCAATTTTTACTATTTTATCATTTTCCAAAAGATTTATAAGTGGTTTTAGATTTTTGATTTGTTTGGTTTGAATAAGATAACATTTTTTATTAGTAGCCAATTGAATAAGAGCAATGCCATGAGAAGCTTCTCCTTTTTCAAAGGTTGGTTTTTGTTCACTGTCAAAGCCTATAAAAGGGCTTTCTTCAATTGAGTTCATTGAAGTTTCTAATTGCTTTGAAGTATTAATTACTTCAATTGTTCTATTACCAATGGTATAAGGAATTTGTAAATCACTTGCAATACTATTTGTATTATCTAATAAATTAAAAAGCTTTATAATTGATTTTAATGAGGAAGAAGCATTTGATACAATATTTTTTAAAGCATCTTCAACTTCACCTTCAAAATCATCTTCGCAAAATCTTTGAATTATATTTATTCTGTCTTGATTAGAAATTACATTTACTAACTTGATTATAAACTCCTATTTAATATAACTTTCTTTTAAAATGGTATTCTAACATAAAGAACTAATATATATCTATCATATAGCTTTTACTTTTAAATAAAACTATACTTTTTTAAGAGTTTCTAAATAATCTAAAATATCACTTGAAGTCCCTCTAAATATAATTTTTTCTTTATTTTTTTCAAGTTGATACTCATACATAGGGTCATAATACTCTTTTAAAAGATAAGCAATCCACTGTTTATATTTAGCTAAATCTCCTTTTTCTTCTTGCACTTTAAGAGCTTCATCAAATAATTCTATCAAATTTTTATATCTCATACTTCCTAATCTTTTTTGTATTCTTTCCATTGCTTTTTTTATTTCATCACTCCAAAGACTAAGATAATTTTTTTCAAACTCTTTTTTATAATTTATTTGAGCTTTTAAAATGTATTCATCAAAAGTAATATTTATTCTTTCTATAAAAGGAGTTTCAAGAACTATCATTGAAGAGCTTGAAAGATAATTAGCTAAAGTTTTTGGTATATAAACACTTCCTATATGCTTTCCTTCATCTTCAAATAAAAGATGAGAAAAGCCTTTATTGACTTTTTGAATCAATTCATATGCTAAAGAATTTTCAAAATCTATTTGAGTAGGTTGAACTGTGATTTTTTTGCCAAAGCTAGAACCTCTATGATTGGCTAAGCCTTCTAAATCAATTGAATTATCAATTTTATTTAAGAATATAGTTTTTCCACTACCTGTATAACCTCCTAAAATAATAGCTTTGAAGTATTTTGGGGAATTATCAATTTCACTCATCAAATAATTCCTAAAAGCTTTATATCCACCCTCTAAGCGTACAATATTTGAAGTATGTTCATTTATCCACTCTTGTGCTATCTTAGAACGTTGCCCTCCTCTAAAGCAATATAAAAGAGCATCTTTATTCTCTTTTTTAAAATCAAGCCAAGCTTTAATTCTACTATTCTTAATTTCACCAGCAACAAGTTTATGTCCAAGAATAATAGCTTCTTTATTTCCAGATTTTTTATATTTAATACCAATTAAATGTCTCTCTTCATCTGTAAGAAGAGGTAAATTAATTGCATGGGGAAAAGAACCTTTGTTAAATTCAATTGGAGCTCTAACATCAATAAGAGGAGTTTTTGATAAAGCAAGAGATTTAAAATCACTACTTTGAGTAGAAGTTGACATATATTAGGACCTTGCTTTTGTATTTTTTAATAGTATACAAGATAAATAATAAGGTAAAGCAAATTCAAGGTCTTGGTTTTTCCTACATAATTATAAATATGCTTATGATTATCTAGCCTAAGCCCTGAATTTTATAGAGATTTATTAAAGTTGGCTTCTAAATTTTTTGAGCTTTCCATGCCAATCATTTTTATCAAAACCATCTTTATCATAACCATTTTTATCAAAAGTTCTTACTATCTTTTTTTCTAAAACTAATCTTTCTTTCATAATAGATTTATTTGGATTATCTAAATCTAATAATTTACTTTTTGCTGATCTAAAATAGTATTTTTCTATTTTTTCAGGTTTCTTTTTACTTCCATATATTTTTTTTCCTACCATATAAAAACCATCTTTTGTTTTTTCATATACCAAGTTATCATAAAACTCTCTATTATAAATCTTATTCTTTAAAAGAGTTTTTAGTTCCAATATTTCAAAAGGAAGTAGATCATTTTTATCTTTTATTTTAACAAACTTTTTTAATTTGGAACTCCAACCATCTTTATCTATACCATGAATATTACTACCTGATAAAGAGAAACCGTTTTTATCATATTTACTTTTAGTATATTTATTAATACCATCTTTATTCCATCCATCATAATCATAACCATCTTTATCGTACATTGAAAAATCAGTAAGAATATTTTCTCCAATGTAATTCCAACCATCTTTGTTAAAGCCATATTTTGTTCGCCAAATAGTACCTAGATTATCTTTATTAAAATGACGTTTAAACCTATCAAAACACATTTCACCCATTTGAAGCATATTTTTTTTATATATTCTATTATCATTGATAAATGACAATTCAAGAAAATAATCTTTTTTTCCATCTTTTTTACATGTCAAAAAATTAATTCCATCTATATTATCTATTTGACAATTTTTATTATAGATTTTCAAAAGTTGGTCTTTGTATGTGTGTTTAAAATCAACACTATCATCTTGCTTAGAACCTGAATCTTCACTTGCAACAATCATAGGGCAAGTGCTATTTTCTAATTTATAAACAGTTCTTGATGTAGTAGCATTAAGCATCGATAATTTTTGACTTTTACTCTTTACTTTAGCATTTGTAAAAGATAAATTTCCAATACACAAAGCTTTTGAATTTTTTCCATATCCATGACCTAATCGATCTTTTATCTTAGAGCAATCTATAGACTCTAATAAATTTAAGGTTTTACTTCTTGAGAGTTTATCTTTAGAAAGTTTTTTTTTCTTATTAATACGTGAAATTTCATCTTTTCGTAAATTCTTTGCATCTTTGATAGTTCTAACATAAGGAAGAAGTAGTCCAGATTTTTCTAATTCTGTAATAACAATTTCTCGCAAATCATCAAAGTCTTTATTGTTATAATCAAGTGCCTTATTTTCTGAAAAATTAATATTAAAAGTACCTCTCCATATTGTTTTTTCATCTGGAATATTAGAAAGCTTTTTTAGTTTTTTTGCATCTAATCTTCCCTTCCAATTTTTAGAAATCTCATCAATATTAGATAATATAACACCAAATTTAAGTGAAGTTGGTTTACAAGAAGTTACATCAGCAGAATAATACTCTATAGGACTTATATTAACTAATACTTTTACAGGACTATTTAAATATTTAATTTCAATATCTCTTGCTCTAAAATCATCATCAATACTATGATTTGAAGAAAGGTATCTATATAATTTTTTTGACTCATTTTTACATTTATTTAAAATCCCTTTTGTACCGGTATCTCGATATTTAAGACGAGTGCCTTTTTCAGTCCAAATAAATGCACTATCAGTAATTTTATTTTTATACTTTGTGTTATAAGTTACACCAATTGATTGCTTATTCGCACATCCAGTAAACAAAAATAAAATTGACAACACCAAAATATATTTATAGTTCTTC
>Ga0193955_1000518_pt1 | contig 21400 bp, 15 predicted proteins | sample BB_6_MG_FD_140343 | JGI IMG/M metagenome (GOLD analysis project Ga0193955, IMG submission 140343) | Microbial mat bacterial communities from the Broadkill River, Lewes, Delaware, United States - BB_6_MG | ecosystem: Environmental > Aquatic > Freshwater > River > Microbial mats | place: USA... | reverse complement strand
GCCCCCATCCAATCACCTGTAACCTATCCCCCATGGCCCTCACCTCCTTCCCCCTAAGAACCAAGAACAACGAACAAATTTCAAATCCACTGGCAGAATCCCGCCAAATATGTTTTCTTAAGAGTATCGGAAGCAAATGAACCCCTCAGGCCGGTACAGTCCGGCAGAAAGGCCGTGCTTCCATAACCCATCAACAAAAAAGCACCCACGCATGATTGACAGTATAACCTGGGCGGGCATCATCTTCTGTATCTCACAGTCCGCCATCTTTTCAGGTCTCAACCTCGCCTTTTTCAGTGTCAGCAAAATCCGTCTGGAAATCGAAGCATCCCAGGGCAACAAACACGCCTCCCGGGTCATGAAGCTTCGCAAGGACTCCAACTTCCTGCTCACCACCATCCTCTGGGGCAACGTCAGCATCAACGTGCTGCTGGCCCTGTTGGCCAACTCCGTCATGACCGGCCTCACCGCCTTTCTCTTCTCGACGGTTCTCATCACATTTTTAGGGGAGATCATCCCCCAGGCTTATTTCTCCCGGCACGCCCTGAAAATGGCCTACTGGTTCACCCCCCTTCTGCGCCTCTACCAGGGCATCCTCTTCGTGGTGGCCAAGCCCACCGCCATCATGCTGGATCAGTGGCTCGGCAAGGAGTCCTTCCACTACATGCGTGAGCGCGATATGCAGCAGCTCATCACCATGCACATGAAGTCGGACCAGTCGGATATCGATGCCGTTGAAGGCAAAGGCGCCATTAACTTCCTGGCACTTGACGACATTCCCCTCTCCAAGGAAGGCGAATTCATCGACCCCCAGAGCGTTATTCACCTGCCCTTTAAAAACAACGCGCCCCTCTTCCCCGCATCGGGCACCTCAGAATTCGAAGCGCTCATCAACCAGATCGAGTCCTCGGGAAAAAAGTGGATCATCCTCATTGATGATATCGGGTACCCCAAGCTGGCCCTCAACTCGGACAGCTTTCTTCGAAGCGTCCTGTTCAACACCGGGCCCATCCACCCCATGGCCCACTGCCACCGCCCCATCATCACCACGGACGGTAACATACCCTTAGGGTCCGTGCTGCCCAAGCTGCAGGTCCACCCGGAACGTTCCGATGACGACGTCATCGACGACGACCTGATTATCCTGTGGGGAAAGACAAAAAAAGTGATCACCGGAGCCGACATCCTGGGACGGCTCTTGCGCGGCATCGTGGATCGTCCGAACATGTCGTAACGCAATCATTTTTTTTCAGTATTCAGCGTATGCCGTCCCCAACCACTCTGAATGAGGCAAACCTTGGCCTGCTCTATAAGGTGGTCGGTTTGCCGCCGACGGCTTTTTTTTGAGGGGGGAGGGAGGGGGAATCTGACTCGTTACGTTTTTTTACCCTTGAGGAGGAACCATGAGCCAGCAAGGACTTATCACAGCATTCATCTTGGACGGCAAGGGCGGTGGCCAGAGTGTAGGCTGGGACGGAATCCGAACCTGGAAGCCCGCGCAGGGAACGCTCTGGGTTCACCTCAACTACAAGGAAAAAGAAAGCTACAGATGGATTTTTGAAGAGAGCGGACTTCCCCTCATCGGTGCCGAGGCCCTGGTAAGCGAAGAGACGCGCCCCAGAACCACCGTGATAGGAAACGCAGCCCTGCTGGCCCTGAGGGGAGTCAATCTCAACCCCAATGCCGAGCCAGAAGACATGGTGGCCCTTCGAATCTGGGTCACGCCGGAACGAATCATCACCAGCCGTGAACGGTCATTGCAATCTGCAACCGACATTGCCCGACTTATTGAGGAGGGGGTGGGGCCGGGCTCCGCCGGTGATTTTCTCGTAGAGCTCATCAACCATCTTACGCTACGTATCGAGACGCCCATTGAGGAAGCCGAAGAGAAGGTCGATGAGCTCGAAGAGGATGTGGTGACCACCTCCAGCAAAGATATCCGATACACCATCCGAGATATCCGTCGTAGCGCCATCCTTCTCAGGCGCTACCTCGCACCCCAGCGGGAGGCTATGATAAAGCTCTCCACAGAAAAAATCCCCTGGTTCACCGACCTCCAACGCCTCCACCTTCGAGAAGCCACCGACAGCCTCATTCGCCACATCGAAGACCTGGATGCCGTCCGGGACAGGGCTGCCATCATCCAAGAGGAACTCATCAGCCGCAACTCAGAGCAGATGAACCAACGCATGTACGTGCTCTCCCTCGTCGCCGCCGTTTTTCTCCCCTTGGGATTTCTCACAGGACTTCTCGGGATCAATATTGGAGGCATCCCAGGTGCCGACAACCCATGGGCCTTCTTCATCTTTCTCCTTATAATCGCCGTAATCATCCTGCTTCAGCTTCTCTATTTCAAAAAGCGCAAATGGCTCTAATTCCACCATTCTGAAAAAGAGACCCCATGCCAGAAAACAAAAATCAAACCATGCGATTCGGCATCGTCGCCCTAATCCTCATCGGGGCCGTAACCGCACTCAACTTCAGCTTTGACGCCCTCTCCTGGAGAGAGGATTTCGGCCAGATGGTCTACGGAATCCTCATGCTCCTCTTTGCCAGTTCAGCCCTGGCGTTCGGAGACATGGGAGAAAAGATGAAACACCTTCTCATCTGGGCCATGATTTTTGTTGTGGGGATGATCGGATACAGCTACCGTCATGAGCTCTCCTCAGTGAAGGAGAAGGTCCTGGCGGAACTGATCCCGGGCAGGGGTGTCCAAAACGGGCTCAGTTCGGCACGGTTTCCGGTTTCAGACAACGGCCACTTCTATATCCGGGCAAGGGTGAACGGAAAAGCCATCCTCTTTCTTGCCGACACCGGGGCAACCAGCATCGTTCTCACGCCAAAAGACGCCATAAAGCTGGGATACAACCCATCCACACTCACCTTTGACCGCTTCTTCCAGACAGCCAACGGCATGGTCCGGGGCAGCTCGATAAGGCTGGACTCATTTCAGGTGGGTGACTTTCGATTGAGGGATATCGGCGCCTCGGTGAACGAAGCGGATATGGGGGAATCCCTCCTCGGCATGGCCTTCTTCGAAAAGCTGGAACGCTACGAGGTCAAAGGGGATGTGTTGACGTTGTATTGGTGAGAAGTTAAAGGCTAAAGGCTAAAGGCTAAAGGCTAAAGGCTAAAGGCTAAAGGCTAAAGGCTAAAGGCTAAAGGCTAAAGGCTAAAGGCGTCTGACCATATTCAAGATTTGATGTAAAGCAAAAACAGACGTACAGCCCCTCACCCCTGCCGATATTCACGGGCACAAGCCCGTCCGCGAATGTGATCAGCACGAGGAACGAGGGCTGGGAGCATTCGCCCCACGGGGTGCAGGGGATCATCCCCTGCCCGCCGGAGGCAAAAGACTGACCGAAATAAAGGAACCATCCATGCACATATACGGACTTCACGACGCAAAGCGAGTCATCAACACCATTCTCCCCCTGGCCAAGTTCATCATCGGATACATCGCCCTCACCCTCTTTCTCGACATCTTCTTTTCCGGAATGAGGGGCGGCAGTGACATGCAGGGCTCGATCGTGGTCCACTTTGCCCTCTCCACCTGCCTGAGCTATATCGTGATGTCCTTTTTTCTGGGGCGAATCATCGAGCGGACCTTCAATCTCAGGCCCTTGCCTGCCACGGGCCTGATCCGAAAGCACCTGCCCGGCTACCTCCTGGCAACCCTGATCCTCGTTCTCCTGGTCACCCCTGTCTTCCTTCTCTTTTCCGCCGTGTTCTTCCCCCAGAACCATCAGGCCCTTTTTTACACCATCATGGTGAGTTTAAAGGTGCTGCCCATCTACGTGTTCCCCCTGGTCTTCATCACCGGCCAGGCCAAACACGCCGTCTTTACCGGTATCAAGTGCCTTATCGGAAACGTCTCCGACTCCCTTTTTCTTATTTCCCTGAGCATTCTGGTCTTTCTCTTTGAGAGCTACCTTGTTCCCGCCCTGTTGCCTGCCATCGGGAACAGCCCTGCAGCCAGCGCCCTCATCGTCACATGCAACATCTGCTTCAGCCTGTACATCTTTACGGCAGCGTCCTGGGTGATGAAGGAAAAAATTTACAACGATGGAACATCTGAGCCCAATATCACGGTGCATTAACCATGCAGGCATTAGCATAAAAGATTACCAATAAAGAATTGAGGATCAAAAACCCTTTATGATTACCCTCACAAAAGAAGCAAGAGACATCGTTTTGAAACGGGGCGGAGCCATCACCCTGCGTATGGAGAACAAAAACGCCTGTTACGGCTGAGGGCCAGCCCGTCAGGTCCCTGACATGGTCCCGGCAGTTCGCCGGGGCGCACCCTTTTTCAAAAAAGCATATATGATGGCAGAAATAGACGGCGTCAGCGTCTGGTACAAGCAGGAGATAGAAAACCACACCAAACCAATCGTTATCGAGTGTGAGCCAGGGTTTTTAAAGTGCCTTCGGATCAAAGAAAGACGGGTGTAGGTGCAACAATTCAGCCCACACACAAACCGCCTCCGGCGGCCAGGTGGGGGCACCTGGAACCCCTATGGCGAATGCTTGACGTGTGTCGTGACTTGCAGCATTGACGGGGCATTCGCGTGAAGTGTGACGCCTGGCAACTTCTTTCGTAAAGAGACCTGTTTCATTCTTCGAAAAACAGGCCGAATGAATACTTGAAACTGGGTTGACTTTTACCGGAATAACTCCGGAGTCAAGGTGTGCCACCTTGAAAGCGAATTGCAAATGCTCTGAGCCTCGTCCCTTGTGCTCTTCACATTCGCTGACGGACTACGCCCGTGAATCAGGGTACGTCATGGGTTTCGCCTTCCCCGGCTGTCAGGGCAACCTGGAGTCCAGGCAGAGCTTAATCGTCGTAAACACGACACTCTCAGCGTAGCGGATGGCCGTGGAACCATGCTTGCAAGAGGGTGCCTCTTCAGATTCATTTTGACGGTTGCCCCCCCTTGCCCCTCAACACAAAAGCCCCAGCCAGCCCCCCAGAAAAAGAGGGACAAAGCCGGGGCTTTCTGTCAGCAGAGGTCCAGTCATCAGCCGGGACTACTCGCCCTGCGGCTCCTTTCCCAAAAGCTCTTTCGTAAAGCCGTTGATGTCGTTGCCCTTCAGGCCGATATCGGCCAGAAGGGAGTCAACCAAGGGTGCCTGCCCCCTGTAACGCAAGGCGCTGTTGACCAGCTGATCAGAAAGGTTTGAATCGGCCACCGCCCCTTCCTTGGAACCATTCACCGAGCCTCCGTTCAACCCATCCACCTGAATGATCTTAATTCCGTCGATGTTCTCCATGGGCTTGACACTCTCGCGAATAATCGAGGGGAGGTATTTGATCAGGGCCATGCGAATCTGCATGGCAACCTGGGCCTCGGAGAGAGTGTTGTCCGCATCGTTCAGGGCTCTCTTGCCTTCAGCCTCCACAGCATAGCTTCGTTCTTGGGCATCGGCCTTGAGAACCTGAGCATCTGCCGCTGCCTTGGCCTCAATCATCAGCTTGTCCGCTTCCGCATTGGCTGCAATGCGAATGGACTCTGCCTCATCTTCCGATGCCAGTTTCTGTGTCTCGGCGGCCACCTTGATTTTGATGGCATCTTTTTGGGCTGCTTTTTCAGCCTCAATCAACTCCACAAGCTTCTGACGCTCAGCCACCTGGCTCTCCCGAACGGTGATAACCCCCTCCTCCTCTTTAACCGCAAGGGAGCGTGCCCTGTCAGCTTCAGCCTGGGATTCGGATTTTGCCTTCGACTTTTCTGCAATGGCGATGGCACGATCCTGTTCGGCCAACTCCACCGCCTTCTTTTGTTCAATTTGAGCGGTTTCAAGGACCCGTTCTTTTGAAATATCCTTCTCGCGGACCTGACGCTCTTTTTCGATTTTTCCCTCATCAATGGCACGCTCGGCATCGATACGTGCCATGTCCACCTGCTGCTGAGACTCAATTTGGGCCTGCTCGGCATTTCGCTGCTTTTCGGCGCGTTCCCTTGCAATTTCGGAGGCCTGGTCTGCCTTTCGAATCTCAATCTCACGTTCCTGCTTCAGCCGTGCGTACTCCTCTTCCTTCTGAATCTCCAACTTCAGCTTTTCTGCTTCGAGGTTTTTATTGGAGATGGAAACCTCCGTGTCCTGCTCAATGGCGTTTCGTTTCATCCGCCTGGTCTGAATCTCTTCGGTGAGCTTGGTCAGGCCTTCGGCATCAAAGGCGTTGTCCGGGTTGAAAAACTCCTTGCTGGTCTGATCAAGGCCAGTCAGGGAAACCGTCTCAAGCTCCAGGCCATTCTTCAGGAGGTCCTCTGAAACCACCTGCTGGACCTTCTGGACGAAATCGACCCGTTTTTCATGAAGCTCGGTCATGGTCATCTCCGCTGCCACAGACCGAAGGGCGTCCACAAACTTGCCCTCCACCAGCTCCTTCAACTCATCAGGATTCATGGTTTTCATGCCCAGGGTCTGGGCTGAGTTGGCGATGGACTCTTCGGACGGCTTCACGCGCACATAAAACTCTGCCATCACATCCACGCGCATGCGGTCCATGGTGATCAGGGCCTGACTCTCTGCGCGCCGCACTTCAAGGCGCAACGTGTTCATGTTTACGGGAATCACCTCATGAAGCACCGGCAACACCAGAGCCCCCCCATTCATGATCACGCGCTGACCGCCAAACCCTGTCCGAACAAAGGAGGTCTCCTTTGACGAGCGTGTGTAAAGCCTGGAAAGAACAATCCCAATACAAATAAACGCCACAAGAATAATACCCGTCATCATCAAAACAGACGTTAAATTGCCCATGCACTCCTCCTGATAAATTCTTCGGCTGCGCCTTTGTTATGCCAGCCACTGTGTTAATGAAAATAAATCCATCTGAATGGTAACTATTCAGCGATGCCTCCGGCGGCCCTGCCGGTGGCCAAACTTTTGAAAAGTTTGACAAACAGGTTTTCATGAGAAAACCCGATAAATCCATGCTTGAAGGCGGATATGACTTACCCGAGGAACGAGGGGCAAATCGCATCCGCAACCTGCTTTCAAGGTGTTTTGCCTAATGTGGCTTCGCCATCCTTGCCGCCGGAGGCATTTTTTTCCGAATTTTGGCCATAGAAGGCCTTGGTTTGTTGAGCTGAATAGTTGTAATCAAGGTGCCCCTTTTTCAGCTCTCCAGCTCTTCCGCGGTATTTCGGATGGCGCCATAAACAGCCCCCATCTGGCGCACGATAAGAACCGCCTCCCCCTGGTCGAACTCCTCCTCGGCCATATCGGGTTCCACCATAATGTAGTGGGAGGTTCCATACCGGTCCTTAAGCTTGGCCTGGGCAGGGCTCCCGACCTTTGCATGGCCCAGGGTGATGTAGGCCACCTTCCCGATGTAGCTTTTTTCCGACACCGCTTCGGTCTCATCTTTGGGAAAAAAACGGGCAAAAGACCTGCCGAACAGTTTCACCACGGGAATCGTCCCTGCCAGAGCCCCCGCAGATGCAACAAGGGATGGAAGGTAAGAACCCATAACCCCTTGGGCTACGGACTGAATAGTCAAGCCGATCAAACCAAAGGAGGTTAAAAACACAACGATGAGAATTAAAAGGGGCACCCCCTTGATTCGCATCCACCCGAAAAGCCTGGTGAAAACCGAGCCGCCATCCACATCGGGTGCATCCAGGTCCACAGAGGTATCAAGATCCGGAACCATGTTGTCCAGGTATTCGGAAAACCCGAACCCCAAAACCGACCCGGCCCCTTCAATGAAGGTAATACAGAGCATCAGGGCAAGGGCCACAGCAAAGGGCATATTGGCCGGATGAAGAAGTAGCTCAACCATTCTACCCCTCACCCTTGATGGCAGCCAGGCGCTCTTGAACCCTGTTGCGGCGCGCCATCTCTTCGAGCTCGGCCAGCTTCACCGCATCGCTGCGACCGGAGCCTGAAGCCAGTGCCTCAGTCCCGCCTGCCTTTGCTGCCACGCGATCAAAGGTCGCCTGAGCCCCTGCGACACGTCTCTCCACATCCCCTGACGTGGAGTCACCAAATGACGTATCGCCCCCTTCCGCTGCGGCAGCCTTGGCGGCATCACGGTACTGGGCCAACACGTCAGCCATCTCGCGTTTCTGGGCCTTCAACGCGCTGATATACCCCTCGAGTTCTTTTTCCTGGGCAGCGCTGTCGGCAATGGTTGCCTCGAGGATGGGGATCTGAGCTTCGATATCCATCTGCTTACCGATGGCCACCTCCGCCAAATCGTCTCGATTCTCCCGAACAGCCAGCTCAATTTGGCCGGTGAGCTCTTCATATTTCTGGTTCATTGTCATCAGACGTTTGTTTGCAAGGTGCTTGCCTGCCACCACCTTGCCAAGCTCGTCACGGACATCATCCATGGCAGTCTCCACGTCACGGATAGACTCCTCCATAACGCTCTCCGGCACGGCCCCTTCTATGGAAGAGACAATAGAATTCACACTGCCGCTGACAATACGGCCCACTCGCTTCCAAAGTCGTTCACTCATCACTCATCTCCTTTTTTTCGAATCATGATTTCCTGCATCAACGCAGACAAATCCATGGTTGATGCAATGCGTGGCTTGATCTCTTCCGGGTCATAGCAGGAACGCCAACCCGAGGCGCCCATTTGAAGGGTTCCTTCAAAAATCCTGGTTATTCGCTCGTGAAGCCCCTTCTCAAGCTCACGTAAGGTGTCAGGGGGCTCCTTTTCCTGCTCAGACACATACGAGAGAAAAAAGGCAAGAAGGTCTGGAAGCCACTCAAAGGAGTGCTTGACAAGCTCCGAGGAGAGGCCCGATGCGAGCTCATCGGCGCGAACCTTGAGGACAACCGGTCGCATCATCCGTACGATCTCATCAAACCATGCCTGATGGCCTTCGATTCCGTTTTCCGCGGCTCGTTTTTCCGCGATAAGCGCTCTGAATTTATCACTGGGTGTTTTGGCGTCTTTAAAATCAAGCCGACTTAAAAATTCGGCATCTTCGTCCGTAATGCGGACGCTGAAGGGTACTGTCTTTGGTGACATATCGGCCCCCGTTTCTTTCTGATTGGCGGGAAGTAATCATAAGGCCCGAAATGAAAAGTACGACACTTGAATACTTTTGTAAACATCTTTTGACGTATTCGACAAGCAGCCAATTCAGGCAAACATTTAAGAACTTAGAGACCAAAACACCCCCCTATCTTTAATTTCTCAGAACCGATGAAAAAGTAATCCCGTGCACACCACCATTTTCTCTAATATGGAATGCAGACTGACAAAGAAAGGCAAATTCGGGCGGTAGACCTCCCCGTAAAGCACATACAGAACAACTGAACATGACGGAAGGGTTCAAAGCCAGACAGACTGTTGGCACCAAGCGAAGTAAGTGACGACATGGTCCTCAAACCTCATTACGGTGGCAACATCGACCACGTATTCACCCTGATCCTGGCCATATACCTGGTTCAAGGAGCTTGACCGTCAGGATAATATGACGTATTTATATGATTAATCATTGATAACTTGAGATCTATCGATCACACCACACAATACCATTGTTATATCACCTTGGCGTTGTGCTGAACCCATGTTCGATTTCTGCTGTGCAGAGATTGCATGTGCTGAGAAGCTCTATCTCTACCTCAAAATAAACATTGTTCGTATTTACAGGTTCCGTTCATAAAAATGTTGGTTTGCCGGTAGCACCTAACGCCATCCGGCTTGTTGCATACACATGGAAGCAAGGTAAATTAGGGAGAGTAAGGCATGAAAAAAATACTGTTTGGTGCTGTGCTTCTGGTTTCACTGCTCGTGGTTTCCGGACCGGCCCCTGCGGCCTCAAAATGCGACACCAGGTACCCCGTTGTCCTGGCTCACGGCATGGGAGCGTCCGCTGAAATTCTGGGAATCGTGGACTATTGGTGGGGAATCGAAGAGGCACTCGAGGCCAACGGGGCAGAGGTATACATCACCTCGGTCAACGGGATGGACAGCACGGCAAACAAAGCCGAGTCCTTTAAAAAACAGTTCCTGCAGATTCTTGCCGTCTCCGGAAAAGAGAAGGCCAACATCATCGGCCACTCCCACGGCACCCTCTACACCCGGGACGCCATCTCAAACCTGGGTCTGGCCGACAAGGTGTCCAGCTACACAAGCCTTGCGGGGCCTCACCAAGGATCCAGCGTCGCAGACGCCATCATGTACGGGGTGCCCGGTTTCCTTCACGGGGTTTCCGGGCAGGTGATGGACTTTCTCTACTCCTGGGTCTTCGGGGACACCGACCCCAACAGCCTCGAAAATGGCTGGAACGTGACCCGCCCCTACATGAAGGATGTCTTCAACCCCAACACCCCCAATGTGGAAGGCCTCTATTACCAGAGCTGGGCAAGCAAAGCCCGTTACTCCTGCCCAAGCGGCATCCTTCAACTCACCTGGCTCTACGCCCTGACCCAGGAAGGGTCCAACGACGGACTTGTCAGCGTGGAAAGTGCCAAGTGGGGCAACTTCCGCGGTGTCGAGGACGGGTCCTGGTGGAGCCCAGGCGTGGACCACCTGAACCTCGTGAATCAGTTCTTCGGAATCACCCCCGGTTTTGACGCCAAAGGCTTCTACGTGGACATGGTCGCCGACCTGAAGGCACGGGGTTATTAGCCTCTTCGAAAGCGAATTGCCTCCGGCGGCGAAGTGAGCCACCTCGAAAGCTGATTGCCCTTGCGCTTTTTCCTTCGTACCTCAGGAAAAAGCGCAAGGGCGTTCGCCGCGGCTGCGCCCGCCTCCAATGCTGGCGGTTAATATGTACAAGGTCACAAGAATGAGACCTCCGGCTGCAAACGCCTTTAGCTATGGATTGATCATTTTCCTTTCTTCATGCAGGGGCTGAGGTAACATGCGCTGCGACCGAAAAGTTTGCTGGAGCCATTTTGAAAACGCGCCACACCCAAGCCCACACTGAGTCGTTACAGCTTGACAACCGTTGCCGTTGTTCACGGGCGAAGCCCGTCAGCAAATGTGACGTACCTGAGAAACGAAGGTACGGAGCATTTGCAAACCTGAGGTCCAGGGGATCATCCCCTGGCCGCCGGAGGCAAACTAAACGCCCGTCAAGGGCAGCATGTCTGGTCGTGTTATATGAAAAAAAAATGGATGATCGGGGCCGTCATGTGTGCGGCCTTACTTATGGGATGGCTGGTTTACGACAAAAACGAAGCGGTGACGGCTGGGTTCATCATCGGGCCTGACGTCCCTGTCAGCATCACGGACACACATCCCAGCCCGGAAAAACAGGGCCTGCAAGACACCACTGAGGGCCTTATCAGCACCTCCGGTGAGCGTATCATCACCCCCCGTACCCTCTCTCTTTTCAAAAAACTCCAGGGCCTTTTCAAAGACACAACAGACATGGAAGACCATTTCAGCAAGGTCTCTGCATGGCTGAAAACCTGGTACCCTGAAGAGGTCGCCGAACAAATCATGGCCCTCTACCGGGAGTACATTGCCTGTGAAAGAGAGCTTGCATCGGCATATCAGGAATGGGGGACCCCAACCACGACCGAAGAAATCCTCAGCGCGCTAAGGGCCGTCCAGGATTTTCGCAGGGAACGTCTGGGTGATGAAACGGCAGACCTCCTCTATGGTGGGGATGTGAAGTCGCGGGAGTACAGAGTGCGTAAAGGCGCTGTGGTTAAGGACCCCGATCTGTACGGAGCTGAAAAAGAGGCACACATTGCCCGGCTGAACGAAGAGATGTGGGGGGATGCGGCCCTGAGCCCGGACCTGTTGAAAAACAGTTACAACCAATACCAGGAAAAGCTCTCGGTTTACGAAAGAGACCTCTCGGAGATGGAATCGGAAGACGAGAAAAACGAGCTGATCACAAGCTTCAGAGAGGCCTTTTTTTCACCCGAGGTGGTGGAGAAACTCGAACAGATCGATTCCCAGATCGATGAAGACTCTGCCAATGAAGCCGCCTACGTTAAAGAGGAAGAGAAAATACTCGCCTCACATGACCTGACCCCCGACGAAAAAGACGACGCCATCAACACGCTTCAGAACCAATTCTTCGGCGAGGAAGCGGATGCCTTCCGGCGCCGTGAGACCAAGCGAAAAGCGCTGGAAGCGTTGATGAAATAAGCAGACGGGCGAAGGCAAACAAAAAGGCTGCCTCCGGCGGCCTTGCCGGTGACAACCGTTTGAAATGTTCCACAAACAGATTTTAAAATCGGGTTTTACGGCAAAGGCGGTTGTCCAGCGTCACCCTTAGCGCAAATGCTCCGAAAGCTTGTGCCCCACAGCAAACGCAACGCATTCGCCAGAGGGTTTCAAGGCGCCCACAGCTTGCCGCCGCTGGCGAATCATAAATCGTTGCGCCACTACAACGGATTCGGCATGTACGTCCGTTGCATGCTCCCGCCCATATTTTTCAGCACCAGTGCCAGCAGTGTCAATGCAATCTGGGTTGCCGGGTACGCGAACCAGATCCCCTTTACACCCATGACCATGGGCAGCGTAATCAAAAAGAGGGGCGTAAAGACAAAGGGGTCGGCGTAGACAAGGATCGAAGAGTTTCTTCCATCATCCATGGCATAGAAGTAGGCTGACATGATCCGAGCGACGACAACAAATGGCGCTGAAATGGCCACGGCAACCATCGCCGTCATGCTTTCAAGGGCAACTTCATGTGACACACCGTAGGCAATGGCAAACTGATATCTTGCCAGATAGAAGACAACCATGAACACACCGCTGAGGCCAAACCCCAGCACAAAGCCTTTCCTCAATACAGCCGCAAGACTTTTGTGGTCCCGCGCTCCAGTACAGTGGCTTATAAGCGGCTGTACACCATCGGCAAGCCCCTGCATTGTACTGTAAATAAAATATCCGGCATACATCATGACCGTATACACTGCCACGGCAGCATTTCCGCCATAGTTCAGGCATTGATAATTGGTAAATATCATCACAATAGCGGGCGCTATCGTTAAACCAAACGGGGACGCACCGATCTTCACCATATCTATGGTTGCTTTTCTCTCGAGGAGATACCACTTGGGGCCCATTTTTGATTTAAGAATGGGGGCAATACCAATAGCCACAACGACGCCTTGCGCAATACAGGTCGCCCACGCGATCCCCTCCAGCCCCATCTTGAGGCCCAGCATAAAGTAAGCATCCAGGATAATGTTGACCACCATTCCGATCACCATCATCACCATGGAGTACACCGGCATACCGATATTTTTCATGATCGGTACAAACCCGGCGCCCATCACTTGAAACAGTGCGCCAAAGGTAATCACAATCATATAATTGTGCCCATACTCGTGGATATTGCCCTTTGCTCCCAGCAACGTCAGCACATCATCAATCGTGAAATAATAGACCGGTATAATAATGAGAGAGGCGATCAGCAGAAGAAGCAAGGTGGAAGACTTGGCCCTTAATGAGCCCGACCCATCACCACCGGCACTCCTGATGGTCATGATGATGGATCCTCCGGTCCCGATCCCCGTACCGATAGCTGTCATCAACCCCAACAGGGGCCACGCTATGTTGATGGCCGTCAGGCCGTCATCGCCCATGGCCCGACCCAGGAAATACCCATCAACGATGGCGTACATGCCCACCAGGACCATGGACATGATAGAGGGAACAACATACCTGCTGAACTGATTAACAATGCTGTTTTCTTTCAACGAACCACTCCTTCCACGCCGCTTCTCACACACCCTTCAACAGACTTAAAACTCGGCCAATCCATTGACCAACACAGAGCCTTCCCCTATAGGGGAAAGTCGTCATCGCCAGCACCGTAAACCTTCCCCCAAGGGGAAGGTCAATTCGATTCCATTAACAAATCTAAAAAAATGCTGTGATTATAAGGATAAATAACAGGATTGATACGAGAACGATGGGGGAAGGCTAAATTAAGGAGGGAGGTGCTGCCCAAACAAAAAAGCCCCCTCCGCAGAGGGGCCTTGAAATAATGCAAAATAGCGAGCAGCCAGGGTTCAACCGACGGATCAAGGGTCAACTGAGCGACAGCATGATGGCCTGCCCTCAGCCTAAGCAGAAGGTATGCGGGAGCCATTCAGGAATGGCCCATAACGCATTCGCAATAAGGTTTGAGGAGTTATTTCGGTAAAAATCAATATCAAATGGTACCGGAATCCGCACATGGATCCCCGGTCATCCGGCCCCTCGAAAGTCGATGTGACGCCACGGGCGAAGCCCGTCTGCAAATGCATTAGGCCCGAGGAACGAGGGTTCAGAGCATTTGCCATAGGGTTTCAAGGTGCCCCCACCTTGCCGCCGGAGGCACACCTGAAGAGCGACGCTTAGTCCCGGGCAAACAGAACGTTGAACGAATCCTCCTGGAAGGTGCATCGTTCGTCCATCTCTTTTCGGGCCTGTTCGATGCCAGAGGCAAGGATTGTCAGCGTCTTTTGAAGAATCGCAAGGTAGTTCTCGGAATCCTGGGCTGTAAAGACCGGAATTTTCCAGGTCCTGATGCTCTGCTCCGAAACGGTCATGGAGAGAACGGCAGACATACCGGGCATGATGCCCCCACCGCCCACAACATTGTGGAGATCGGAGGACATGAAGGTAACCCCGCCCGCGTCCTGGCTGACGATAATGGCCAGCTCACCGACGATGCGCACTTTTTCCCGCGCCGTGGTTGCCAGGGACAAGGCTGTTCCCAATTCAGCAATCCGCTCACCCAATTCCCGTGTTGCCGTTGCCATATCACCGGCTCCACGAGGGTAGGCCGCATCAGAGTGGGTGCAGGGGAGGCCTGCGGCGTGGACACCGTCGACAAGTGCGTTGTAGACCGTTGTGTTGTCCACGTCTTTGTTCATTCGCACCCAGAACTTGTCCACTTCCTGTCCCTTGCAGGTGGCAGGCACATAGGCCTTGCTCTCGAGGATGATGGTGGGAATCGCGTCAAGACCAAGCTCTTTCATGGCACGCCCCTTGTCCCCGAGCAGAATATTCCCTTCCAGATCTTCGTCCGGGCCCACACCACCAGCACTGGCGTTGATAATGGCCATCACCGATACGGGGATCGAATCGATCTCCAATACGGTGCCGATGACCTTGCCGACCTTTCCGACCATGTCTTCCACCCCTGTAACAAACTCACCGGGGTATTTTTTTTCAAAGGTATCAACAACGGCTAAGCAGGCGGCGGTCTGAAGTGCCACGGGCAGTTCCAGAACCCCCTGCCCGTAAATTCGGCCATAAGCGGCAAACGCCACATGCTGGCTATAGATTGCATCCATGCCAAGGGCAAGGCGGGCCAGGGTGGCCTCAAAAGGGGTGATTCCCCTGCGGGCATGTGCGGAGCCCGCGCCACCGCCTTCTGTTTTTACGGTGACGGTGCCGGTCTCGATATCCGCATCAACCGAAGAGATGGTCGTGCATACGGGAAAGGCCTGACGCAAAAGAGAGGCGGTGACGGCAAAACCCGCCGAGTCGTCCTGAACAAATCCAAAGTTGCTGTGAACATGGCCTGCACCCACATGGCCCGTGATACCGATAATTCCGCTGGATAATGTGCTTCTGGAAACGTTCATGATGTTGCCTTCAATGGTTAATGTGCATGGAAAAAGCAGGCCTCCGGCGGCCCTGCCGGGGGCCAAACTTTTGAAAAGTTCGACAAACAGGTTTTAAAAAATATTCCCTGGTGATACCCGGATTAAACGCGGATGTGATTTGCCCTGGGGAACGAGGGACAAAACGCATCCGCAGCCTGCTTTCAAGGTGTTTTCGATACAGTGGCTTCGCCACTCTTGCCGCCGGAGGCTTCTTTTCAACAATCATGTTGAGCTGAATAGTTATTAACCCGGCGGTTAAATGCGTGACTGTCGAGGGGCGGCATACCCCTTCTAAATCAGTCATCTCCACCATCTGGTGATTCATATATTAAGCTGCCGGGTTAATGGCAAAAATAGAAGCACTCTCTAATCAGATTGCATGCGAATGTCTTGCTTGAAAAGAAGAGGGGGGGGGGAGGAGGGGGGATGTTCAAGACCTGGTTGTCAAACCCACCTTTTCAGATCAGGCAAAAGTGTGGCCTCCGGCAGGGTCGCCGGAGGCCAACTTTAATATGACATCGGTGCTATATCGCGTCTTACAGACCCGGCAGCCAGAGGGCAAGACCAGGAACAAAGACAATGGCCAGAAGGGCCAAGACCATGGTGAACAGGAACGGCAGAACCGCCGCGCTGAGCTTTTCGATGGACAGGCCACTGATGCTGCAACCCACGAACAGGTTGACGCCCACAGGGGGGGTCAAAAAGCCCATGGAGGAGGTCACGATCATGACAATGCCGAAATGAATCGGGTCCATGCCCAGGTGCTTGACCACAGGCAGGAGCAGAGGCGTCAGGATCAGAATGTTGGCCAGGGCATCCATGAAGGTCCCCATGACAAGGAGGAACAGCAGGATGATGGGAATCAGGATGTAACGGTTGTCCGAAATCCCTGTCAGGATATCCACAAGCTGGTTAGGCAGATTGTAAAACAGCAGAATCTGGCCCAGGGCCGTTGCGGTGGCAACCACAAGGAAAATGGAGGAGGTGGTCAGGGCAGTCCCCTTGAACACTTCGGCAATTTTTCCCCAGGAGAGGGTCCGCAGAACAAGGCCTTCCATGATGAGGGAGTAGACAACGGCAATGACGCCCGCTTCCGTCGGCGTGGTGAAACCACCATAAATACCGCCCAGAACGATCAGGGGAACCATCAGTGCAGGAAGAGCTGCCTTGAGCGAGGAGAAGACCTCGGACATGGGGGCTCGTTTTCCGGAACCGGTAAACCCGTATTTCTTGGACAGAATATAGCTGCACAGCATCAGGCAGGCACCCACGAACAAGCCGGGGATAACACCTGCAATAAACAGGTCACCCACAGAGACACCTGCGGTGGTGCCATAAATAATCAGTGGCACGCTGGGGGGAATAATAACGCCCAGGCAGCCGGAGGCTGTGTTGACCGCGGTTGAAAAGGACTTGCTGTACCCCTCCTCTTCCATGGCGGGAACCATGATACCGCCAACGGCGGCCACGGTGGCAGGTGCGGATCCTGACAGTGCGCCGTAGAACATACTGGTCAGGACGGAAATATGCGCCATCCCGCCTGTAATATGCCCCACCAGGGACCGGGAAACCGCCAGCAGTCTCTGGGCCATGCTGCCCTTCTGCATGATCTCACCGGCCATGATGAAGAACGGAACCGCCATAAGGGGGAACACATCCAGAGAGGTAACCATTTTCTGGATCAAAAATTCGTAAGGGAGCAAATCGCTGAAGGTCATCCCTACGGTGACACTCAGGCCGATGGCGATCCCGATGGGCACACTCAGGAGGAGAAATGCCGCAAGTGAAACAAACGTTAAAATAATTGCCATATCCATAGGGCCGAGTATTCCTTAATTGATTTCCATTATTGCAGGGTCGTACTTGCCCGTGATAACTCCCCAGATCCTCTCCAGGGTTCGCAGGGCCATGAGACCCATGCCCACCGGGACACTGAGGAACACCCAGTACATCTGAATCTCAAGGGCGGGTGTCTTCTGGCCTGTGGAGGATAAAAAGAGAACAAATTTGATGCCCCAGACGGTGGCGCAGACACAGAACACGAGGGTACAGAGGTAGGCCGCGATGGTGACGGGCTTGGCAATTTTCCCCCCGAACATGTTCCGGATGACCGTGACCTCAAGATGACGGTTCATCTGGGTGGCGTAGCTGCATCCCACATAAACGGCCCAAATAAAAAGGTAGCGTGCAATCTCCTCGGACCAGTCGAGGGAGTTCTGAAGCACATACCTGTTAAAGACCTGTACAACGGTTATGCCTGTCATCATAACCAACGCAAATGAGGAGAAGACCTCCTCGGATCGGTTGATGATGGATTTGGGCGATTTTGTCATGCTGATGAACTCCTGTGAACGGATATGCCGGACAAGATGACCCTGTCCGGCGTATCCGGGTATTCTTTGTTACTCGGCGATGGTGGCCTTGGCTCGTTCGATCAGCTCTTTACCGATCCTGTCTTCGAACTTTTTGTAGACTACAGAAGAAGCTTCTGCCCAGCGCTCACGCTCTTCGGGTGTGAGGGTGGTCACGGTAACACCTTTGGCTGCCAGCTTGCCAATGACCTCTTTTTCACCGTCACGGATGAGCTTACGCTCATAGAGCTTGCACTCGTCGAAGGTCTTCAGGACCAGCTCTTTGTTCTTGGCGCTGAGGCCATCCAGAAAACGCTTGGAGATCATGACCAGGTGGGGGCTGTAGAGGCTGTTCACGATGGTGACGTGGTTGTTGACCTCAGGGAAGTTGTTGTGCCATGCCAGGTTCAGGTCGATGTCGATGCCGTCCACGGTTTTCTGCTGAAGGGCGGTGTACACCTCGCCCCAGGAGATGGGGGTGGGGTTCATGCCAAGGCTCTTCAGGGTAGCAATGTGTGCTTTGGAGGGGGTGGAACGGATTTTCAGGCCCTTGGCATCCTCGAGGGTGGCCACGGCTTTTTTGTTGTTCCAGAGGTTACGGAACCCGATTTCAATGTAACCAAGACCGATGATGCCGCTCTTCTCAAGAGCTTTGGTGGCGTTCATGCCGATGGGGCCATCGGTGATCTTGTCTGCAGAGGGGTAGTCGGGGAAGAGGAAAGGCAGGTCAAAAATAAGGAACTCATCGGAAAAGGGAGCCAGGTTCGGGGTGGCTGCGGATCCCATCTGGAGCATATTGAACTGGAGACCCTGAACAACGCTGTCAAAGTTTCCAAATTTTGAACTGTCGAAAATATCCACACGGAACTCACCGTTGCTTCGCTCTTCGAGAAGTTCTTTAAATTTTTCAAACGCCTGGCCCATGGGGTGCTGGGGGACGTTGGGGTGAGCAAGTTTGATCACAATGGGGCCTGCTACAGCGGACGAAGTTACCACAAACAGGGTGATCATCAGGGCTGCAAAACACGTTTTTAATCTGGACATCCTTGAACTCCTTAACTCCTATTTATATTAAAATGTCCGGAAGCCTCGCCAGAACTCCCGGGGTGTACCGTTACATAACCTGAACCCGAAATCACATACCGCCGTTGCGGGCAGTGCGCTAAAATCAAATTCATGATAACGGTTAAACCTCAGGCCGTGCAATCACCATAAATGACCATGGCGGGAACATTCCGCCTGCGTCCATGACAATCCCGACCTTGTGACCCATGTTGCCGGCAAGGGCTATCCCTGCCTTGTTATGGGTCTTTTTGCATTAAAGAGATGAGTCTTGTTGAACAAATTGTGTTCCTTTTATGGGTATGATAAGTTGCTTTGAACCAAAACAAAATATCCCATAAACATTCATAAAATACCCATACAAAATAGGCATTATGAGTGCTACCCCTTTGAAATGGGCAAAAACACCCACAAGGCCCAAGGACGCAAGACCATAACATCCCGATTACGCAAAGTTTTGATCCAACACGGGACAGCAAAACCAGCAGGACCATTATACCTATTTTCCATAGGTACTTTAAGGGTGTTTAATGATTGTTTCGAGTTCATTGGTTATGGTATCTCTATAAATAAGGTCATTATTCAGCTCAAATTTGCCTCCGGTGGCTCTGCCGGGGGCCAAACGTTTGACAAGCACGCATTGAAGTCGATGAACCCAAATGCGTGGCTGACCAACAGGCTTTGATGTTATGCAACCAAAACCTTAATTTACGGGACTTTTTCAATAAGCGACCCACCTGGGGCGTCTTGAAGATTTTTCTGAAAAGTGAAACAGACAGGGCTTTGACACTGCCCTCGAACGAACTCCGTTTAGCAGCCGAATGCAAATTGACCCGAAAAACGAGGGTCAGTGCGCATCCGCACCCTGCTTTCCATGTGACACATATTGCCACCGGAGGCTGTTTTTCAGAATGTTCCGGACAGACTGGGGGAGCACCCGACTTTTGTCGGTGAAGGCTCAACGATGAAGCAGTGAGGACCAACCATGCGATTTAAAAAAACAGTGCCCATGCCGGGTTTTTGGAAGCAAAGCCTGATGGCTCGCATAGCCGGATCCTTCCTGCTCCTCTCCCTGGCCATTGTGAGCCTGGTGGGATATATCGCCTACCTCCAAGGTACGGAAGCCCTCAAGGCATCTGTTTTCGATCGCCTGAACACAGTGGCGACATTCAAAGCGGGCGAGCTGAACCGCTGGGTGGATGACCGAATTTTCGATGTGGCGTTTCTTGCGAGTCTGTCCGAAATACAGGGGCCGGCGGAAACGCTCCTCAAACATGACAAGACGGAGCCTGCATACCAGGCGGCTTCCGACTCGTTTATCGGGTTTACGGAAAAAATCCTGACCGGAAGGTTCGACCCCAGGGAAATCTTTATTCTCACCGATGCAGGCGGAAAGATCGTTGCCTCCACCGATCCGTCCCGGGAAGGCCTCTACAGGCCAAAGGACATCTATTTCACCCGGGGGCGCCAGGGTACTTATGCGCAAGGCGTCTACGCATCGCCCATGACCCTGAAACCGACGCTGACCATCGCCACCCCCCTTCTCGATGAATCCGGACAGCAGCGACTGGGTGTGCTCGCCGTGCACATGAACCTGGATCACATGGATCAAATCGTCAGGAACTCTGAAGGCTTAGGCAAAACAGGTGAATCCTACCTGGTGGATTCATTGAACGTCTTTGTGTCGGCAGACCGTTTTGGTCGCCTCGAGTTTCCACGCGGTGTTCATACCGAGGGCATCGACACCGCCCTGGCGGGCCGCAATGGTGCCGGGCTCTACCGGAACTACGCCGGAGTCCCGGTCATCGGCGTCTACCGCTGGCTGGAGGAACGGCAACTGGCCCTGCTGGTGGAAATGAGCCGGGAGGAGGCCTTTGCGCCGGCCCGGGAACTGGCCCTGAACATCCTCTTGGTGGGGGTTGCCTCCGCCCTGTTGCTCACCCTGGGCGTCCATGGACTGGCACGCCGAATCGTGAGACCCATCCGGAAAATCGCCGACACGGCCATGCAGGTGGCCGAAGGGGACCTGGAGTCGGTTGTGCCTGTCCCGACGGAAGACGAGGTGGGCATTCTGGCACGTTCCTTCAACCAGATGGTCGAACAGGTGAAAAAAAACCGGGAGCATCTAGAAGAACGTGTTGCCGAACGCACCGTGGATCTCAAGAAATCCAATGCCAGGCTCCAGCATGAAGTTGCGGTGCGCAAGCATGCAGAAGACGAGGTCCTCAAGCTCAACGAAGGGCTTGAATACCGGGTTGCCGAGCGCACATCGGAACTGTCCGTGGCCAACCGCCTGCTGCAACAGGCCAAAGAATCCGCCGAGGCAGCGAGCCGGGCCAAGAGCCGTTTTCTTGCCAACATGAGCCATGAGCTTCGAACCCCCTTAAACATCATCCTGGGTTTCTCCCACCTCCTGAACCGGGACGTGCGCACCCCTCCAG
>Ga0193955_1000517_pt1 | contig 21432 bp, 17 predicted proteins | sample BB_6_MG_FD_140343 | JGI IMG/M metagenome (GOLD analysis project Ga0193955, IMG submission 140343) | Microbial mat bacterial communities from the Broadkill River, Lewes, Delaware, United States - BB_6_MG | ecosystem: Environmental > Aquatic > Freshwater > River > Microbial mats | place: USA... | reverse complement strand
CCCTTTGCCCCTGGTGCGACACGAAAGGTGCCTGGGACCATGGTACGGAGATCTCCGTTGCGAGTCTTGTGGACGCCGTGGAAAAAAGTGGTCATCGCTTTGTGGTGATTACCGGGGGGGAACCCCTGTGCCAGTGGGAGACCGGACTGGAGGAACTGGATCGGGCGCTCTTCGATCTGGGCGTTGCCGTGCAGTACGAGACCTCGGGCAAGGTGCCCATACCGGAAGGGATTTGCGGTGAGGTGATCTGTTCGCCCAAGTACCTCTCCGGTGCCTGGCATGTGGACACCGAAAGCCTCTCCCGAGCCCATCATTTTAAGTTTGTTGCCTGTGAAGAGACAGCCTCTGCCATCGATGCCTTTGTTATAGCGGAACACCTTGAAAAGGACCGTGTGTGGCTGATGCCCAAGGGGATGACCCGCGAAGAGCAGATCGAGCGGTTGCCCTTTGTGTGGGACCACTGCGTTACCAACGGATACCGCCTCGCCAGCCGTCTGCATATTCTTGCGTTTGATACGAAAAAAGGAATTTAACCCATGTTTGAAACCGTGGTTGTTCTCTCCGGCGGCATGGACTCCGCCGTTCTCCTGGCCGATTGCGTCAACAAAGGCCAGAAATGCGTGGCCATCAGCTTTGACTACGGCTCCAAGCACAACGCCTGCGAGCTTCCCATGGCCAAAGCCCTCTGCGACAAGATGGGGGTTACCCATACCCTGGTGCCGCTCCCCTTTATCAACGATCTCTTCGACTCCAGCTTGCTTCAGTCCGGAGACGAGGTGCCCGACGGCGCCTACGACTCCGAGAACATGAAGAGCACCGTGGTCCCTTTCCGTAACGGCATCATGCTCTCCATCGCAGCAGGCTATGCCGAGTCCGTTGGCGCTTCCAGGGTGGTCCTTGCCTCCCACGCCGGAGACCACGTAATCTACCCGGACTGCCGCCCCGAATTCAACGAAGCCCTGGGACAAGCCATCAACCTCGGCACCGACGGCCAGGTGGCCATCGCCTTTCCCTTTGCCCACCTCGACAAACGGGACATCGGCGACCTGGGCCGCACCCTTGGCGTGGATTTTTCCGCCACCTGGACCTGCTACAAAGGCGGCCAAGCCCATTGCGGCACCTGCGGCGCCTGCGACGAACGCAAATACGCCCTGCGACATGCCGAAGGCCTCGATCCGACCACGTACTTGACGTAGCAAGAAAAGCACGCCTCCGGCGGGCAGGGGATGATCCCCTGCACCCCAGGTGGCGAATGCTCTCGACCCTCGTTCCTCGGGTCGATCATATTCGCGGACGGGCTGCGCCCGTAGGCAACCGTTGATGTCGTCCGAAGGGGTTTTCGTGAGTTGAAGTGACGTTTCCGTAAGCTTTGTCACAATTCCCCTTGGATGCAGAGGCGATGGTATGAACCCGGCAACTATATACCCAACACAGGCCAATGTGGAGCCGACTGACTTCTTTATGTGAAATCGTCGCACGACAGTCATGCGTTTGACCGCCGGGTTAATAGTAAAGAAAATAAGCCCGATACGTTCGATTTATCTGTGAAGATTTCTGATACATTCCGTTTAAATGTGGTCCTGTGATGAAAGGGAGGAACGACCTTTCATCACAGGACCACAACCGAAAAGTTTTTGATCAAACTTTTTTCAAAAAGTTTGCCGCCGGAGGCGCATGAAGAATATGAGAACAGAGAACCCGTTAGGCGAAAAAGTCGGTTACACCTTTACCTATGATCCGGCCCAGCTTTTTCCTGTGGAGAGGGCGCTTGGGCGAGGGACCCTTGGGTTGGACGAGGGGGACCTTCCCTTTTACGGAGAGGACATCTGGACGGCCTGGGAGCTTTCGTGGCTGGACGGCAAGGGCAAGCCGGTATCGGCGGTGGCGGAAGTAAGGTTTCCGGCCACGAGCCGCTGCATCGTGGAGTCCAAGTCTTTCAAGCTCTACCTCAACTCCTTTAACATGAGCCGGTTCGAGTGCGCCGTGAAGGTGAGGGAGGCCATGGAGGCCGACCTGTCGAGGGTTGCGGAAGGGGAGGTGAAGGTTGCGATTTTCGGGTGTGACGACACCGAGGTCCTTTCCGTGGAGAAGGCCGGCGGAACGTGCATCGATCACCACGAGGCCGAGGCCTATGTGTATGAGGTCGATGCCTCGCTGTTGAAGCACGGGGAGGGGGAGATGAGAGAGGAGACCCTTTGCTCCCACATCCTGCGAACCAACTGCCCGGTGACCGGGCAACCCGACTGGGCCACGGTGGAGATCACCTATTCCGGGAAAAAGATTGATGAGGCTTCGCTCTTTGCCTACCTCGTCTCCTTCAGAACCCACACGGGGTACCACGAAAACTGTGTGGAGACCCTTTACACGGACATCATGACGCGCCTTGCGCCGACGGCCCTCACCGTAGTAGGCCGGTTTACCCGACGGGGCGGCCTGGACATCAACCCATGCCGTAGCAGTGCGCCGAAATCCTTTTCCAACAGGCGTCTTGTCCGTCAGTAACCAGGGGATGATCCCCTGGACCCCAGGTTGCGAATGTGCCGCGCCCTCGTTCCTCGGGCTCATCACATTCGTTGACGGGCTTCGCCTGTGTAGTTATTGAACGAGCTCATCCGAGCCGTCTTTCCCGGCGGCATGATAAGTCATGGCCTCTGTGTGGGGTTGATCTGTGATTGCACTGCACTCTTTGTAACGGTGAGTGACCTGTGATTCATGTGTGGGGTCCAACAATGTTTGTCATGCACACACGGTCCTACCATTTGCACCACACCATGTGTCCCATGTTGACCTGAAAAGGTTGGTAGGCTTATTTATAGATAACAAAGGCACCCACCGGAGCATTTCCGGGGGTGCCTTTTTGTGTTCTGGGATCGGGTGATGTGTCACCGGGGTGAGGCTGCACCGATAAAACAGCCGCTGCCGCCACCTTCCCCCTTGATGGCAAGGGCCTTCTCTTTTTGCATGTGGAGGGTGGAGCCGTCTTTGAGGGTGACCTGCATGCCGATGTCGTAGATTCCGAGGTCTGAGATGGTCACCTCGGCGGTGCCGGTGTCACTTTCCACGGCGGCCTTGGTTTCGTAGCCATTTGAGACCTCCCTGAAGACATGCCATTCCCACCTGATAATTTCAAGGCTCGGGTCGGACGTGTCGTTGAAGGAGACGGTGGTTTGGAACCTGGCCTCAGTGGGGGTGTGGGCAAAGTTCAGGGCCTCACTGTCAATGATGCGGACGGTCGCCTTTGGCTCTTCTGTGGTGACGCCGGGTAGGGTGGCTGTGTTGGTGGTCTCATCAGTATCCCACTCCTTGCCGTGGATGACGGTCTGGGTCCACTCCAAAAGTGTAGGCGTGGTGTCGTCATCTGGATTCTCTCGCGCACTGGAGAGCTCCTTCACGATATCTGTTGTGGTGGTGATGCCATTGTCGATGGTGACGATAATTTTTTTGTTGTCTTTGTCGAACGTCGCTTTGGCGTGATTGGTTCCTCCTTCCAGCACGACTTTGTCACCAAACTCTTCAAGGTTCCAGGGTGACGATACGGAGGGGCCATCCGGCGGGGCGGGGACAAAGGTGGCAGCTTGGATCTGTTCCAGCGTTGGCAGGAATGCGACGAGCTCGTTAATGGTTGTGATGCCGTCTTGGATTTTGACCACAAGGAAGCCGCTGTCGGGATAAAAGTGGGCGGTTGGTTCGGTGGCGGTGGGCTCATCCTCCAGTTTGATACCGATGTTCCCCTTTGCACCGGGCATGGCGTCGATGGCAATGAGGGCCCCGAGAACGCCGGTGGCCTTCTCTGAAAGAGGTCCGCCTTCGGCATTTTTTACTTCGATTGTACTGACCTCGCTGCCTTCCCGTCTTCCGCAGATTTTGATCATGCCGTCCAGAAAGGCGATATTTTCACGGAAGACGGTAAGGGTAGGTTCGAAGCTCCCCTTGTCTTTAAACTTGTGGATGGCAAGGTAGTAGTTGTCGCCACTGGTGGCCTCGTTGATGTAGAGGCCCTCATCGTCACGGCCCCCTGAGAGAAAGACGCTGTCGTAATCTTTGTCGGAGACCACCCAGGCGCTGTCTTCATGGCGCACATAGACATCCGAGACAGCAGCGCTCTCTTCAAGAAGTTCTTTAAGGGCCTTCTGGGTGGTGTGGCCGGATCGGATGTGGGCGGTGACGGTCTCGTCGGTGATATCGACATGGGGCGTGCACTCTTTGCAGTCGGCAATGCGAAGCTCCCTGTTGCTCTCCTTTCCCCCTTCGCCGGTGATGTATATGGCGGTGCTGACGCCACTTGCGGTGTACGAATAGAGAGCGCCGTAGGACGGCACGGGGTCATGGTGGTTGCCGTTGTTAAAGCGCCATTCGCGTTTCCAGATATCCCCTAGGGAAAAGTCGTAGAGGGTCACCTCGCTGGTCAGGGTTCCGTTTACATCCGTTCCGATGGATGTGGGGGGCTCTGCGAGGATGAAGGCCGTATTTGGCGACTGTTCGGTCATTCGGTAGAGTTCGCCGCCATCGGTTGCACCGAGGATGTCGTTGCCCGCTACGCTGAGGCAGTTGATGTGGCTTTGGGTGCCCACGAGCATCTCTTTCCAGATTTTCTGGGTTCTGTCCAGGTAGTAGGTTTTACCGTAGCTTCCCGATGCGACGAGAAGGTCATCACGTTTGGCGATGCAGTAGATGGGTGGGGTGTCATTCAGGTCGATGCCCATGGGTTCCCATCCGTTGGTTGGATGATACCGGAATATATATCCGTATGTGGCCTGGCCGACAGCGTACAGTGTGCCGTCGTCATCTCCATGAATCCCTCGGTAGTCCATGGCATACGCACCGGTCTTCATGGGGGAGAGCACACTCGAACTGCGGTTGAGCTCTAATATGGTGTCGGATGAGCAGGCAAGGTAGGCATGGGTCGGAGTCCCCCAGATGCCGTTGATGGTTGGCAGGCCGTTTGTCGTCCCGGTAAGGGGCAGGAAGGATGCCCCGTCGTAGGAGAGAAGAACGCCTGTGGGAGCTTCGTTGTTGCTGAAACGTTGTTTGCCCCCTGCAAAGTAGATGGCGCTGTCGTCATCTGTCCAGATGCCAACAAATGAGGATGCAAAGAACTGAGATTCCGGGTCATACCCTGTGTTCAGCTCTTCCCAGGTTGAGCCACTGTAGCGGAAAATGACGCCATAGCGACTCTGGGTGTCGTCGGTGTTTATCTGACCGTCATCGTTGGAGTCGAAACGCGGGGGGCCGGGACGGTATCCTGCGGCATACACGGCACCTGAGGGGGTGCCATGGACGGCGAACAGGTGGGCGTTCTCCAATGCCGCATCGGTGATGTCTGTCCAGGCGCCATCTTTATAGCGGAAGGCAGCTCCGTTTTCTCCCACGGTATACGAGGCGGTGCCGTCCGACCAGCATCCCCTTAGCGCGGAGGTGTTCCCGTCCGGGCGTTCATAGTTCCAGATTGCAAGGGCCGTGGAGGCGTGGAGGCATATAAAAACAGCGATGAACAGGGCCAGGCGTTTATGCACGATTTTCTCCTTATCCGAAAAGGGTAGCGCCACCGGTATGAAGAAAATCAACTATATAACATTGTTTATCTCGATAAAAGTAGTTTCATGATTTTTTGGCTGCGACGTGGTTTGCCCCAGTTACGGCTCTTTTGCCTCTCTCTCCCTGGAGACCAGGGTGTCATGGAAGGCTTTGGCGGTAATCTGCGCCACATGGTACAGGCTTTCCCGGTGGGATGAGGCATCGCTTGACGGGTAGTTTCGGAAGGTGATGACATTGCCGAAGAGAGACGCAAAAAAGGCGTGGGAGTAATAATTCACCGGATGGGACTCTCCGGCCCGGGTCAGGGCTCTGTCTAACATGTCCAGGAAGAGGACTTGAATCACGTTGAACTTGCGAAGGGTCTCCGGGTTTTTTTCGCCCTTGATCATGAAGTGGCTCATCATCTGGAAAATGTCCTCGTTGTCGACGAGAAAATTGACGATGTCGATGGCGATACCCTCCAGGTCGCGACGGGTGTCCCAGAGTCGCGATTTGATCTGGTTGATGTCGTTGGTGAGAACTTCTACGAAAAGGTCGTCCTGGCTGGGGAAGTACTGGTAGAGGGATGCCACGGAAATACCGGCTTCGGCTGCGATATCACGCATGCCGATTTCATGAAACGATTTTTGACTGAAGAGCGATTTCGCAGCCTGGATGATGAGTTGCCGTCGTACTTCACGCTCATTCTCCTTGAGTTGCTTCAGAACGGACTTCGCCATGGTTTAGGTTCTCCTGTGCAGGGTTCTCTGGGGTGTCGCAGGGGACACCGGCTGACCGTTGTCAGTTGAGCAGGGGGGATCTGTTTGTTTGCTAATATAAGATATTTTACGGTGGGTAAAAATAAAATTATTTTAAATGAATGAAGTATTCGATGTATTTAATGCTCATTATCAATAGAAAAATGGGGGAAGGATGTCAATTGCATTCCTTGCTGTGCTGGCATATAGTTCATTTACTGATCGTATCTATTTTGACTGACGACCCAACGGGGAGAGACAATGGCCGACGAGACCGTGTTGGTGAAAAAGTACAGCAACAGGCGACTCTACGACACCTCCGAGAGTGCCTATATCACATTGGATCAACTTGCTGAGATCATCCGAAGCGGAAGGGATGTCAGGGTTGTTGAGGCCGGGTCCGGTGATGACGTGACAGCGTACATTCTCACGCAGATCCTTGTCGAGGATGCCAAGAAGAAGAAATTTCTTCTGCCCGTTCACCTGCTTCACCTGATGCTGAGGTACGGAGATAACTTGATGGGTGATTTTTTTGACCTGCACCTGTCACAGACCATCGACAGCTATGTGAAACAGCGCAAAGCCTTTGATGAGCAGTTTAAGAAGGTGATGCATTTTGGAACGGAGTTTACCGAAATGGCAAGGCGATCGGTTGACGATCTGGCCAAATCGTCTCCCTTTCCTTTTTTTCATACCGGGGGAAAGGAGCCCGGCAAGAAAGAGGAGTAGTCTTGTTTAAAGGAACTGGTTTTTAATCTTTGCGATGATGCCTTTGAATCCTTTGGGGGTAACCCGTGCGGATTTCAATGGGGCTGTCTGCTCTTGAACGCTCTCAACCACATCCCGCATGGACGTGGCAAGGTCCACTCTTTTTTCATCGATGGCGGTGGCGCCCTTCTCCGGGTTGACCCGGAAGGTGACATAAAGTGCCTCCACCTGGCTTTGGAACCGGTTGAGCTGACCGGAGAGTTTCTGCACCCCTTTTTCCCACCGTTTTATTTCTGACAAGGCGATTTTCTCCTGCCTCGGGTAACTCTTCTTCACGCTTTTGATGCGATCGATTTCGTCCTCCATGATGGCGAGTTCTGAGTTCGCGCTTACCATGTGGAAGTACACATCGGGAACCTTTGCCCACGCAAACCGAAGGACGGCATCGTCCAGGTCTACGTAAGCAAGCTCTTTTTTGGGGTAGCCGGATTTGAAGTAGGTGGTGTACGCATACCAGCCTCCGGCTGCAAGGGCGGCAAGAAGAATCAGGGCCACAAAGAGCAGGGGAACCTTACGGCTCTTTTTTGGTGTGATGCTGTCTGTTTTCTCTTTCTTCTTTTTTCCCATGCCTTGTGATACCCTTTCCAGCCTTTGGTGGTCGTTTGTAACGAAACCCTTCTTATCATCTCGGATGGATAAAGGGCCAGCTTTAGCCCGGATATTTTTTTGAAATATGGCTCGGGTGATGAATAGTATGCAATCACGGAGTGTTGGTTGAATACATGTCTTGCTTGTGAATGTGCTTTGCCCCTCGCTCCCCGGGTTAAATCACACCCATCTTCCCTTTGATGTGAATCCGAAATGATGTATCAAGACCTGTTTGTTAAACCAGCCCTTTTAACATCAGGCAACCGTTTGGCCCCCGGCAGGGCCGCCGGAGGCACCATTGAGCTGAATTGATACAAACTGAATGTAATGACATGAGGAGACACGTATCCATGCAACAGGATCAAGACACCTTTCTGAACCCGAAAGACTACGGGTTGCCGCCTCGAACGCAATTGGAGCGGATGGAAGAGGGCCATGTGGCCATTCGCGTGGACCGCAAGTCCCGTATTATCATGAAAGACGGGCGTGCGTTGCTGGAGAAAGCCGAACGCATCAGGGCGACGAACAGCGCCTTGCGTGTGAGCTTGAAGACTTCAGCGCCGGTTTGCGGGAAGACTCGGGCGTTTCTGGAGGGGCATGGCGTGGTCGTGCTTCCCCTTGCGTCATGAGGAGACGTGGCTGTGTGATACAGATTTTATTGTGGTATAAAAAAATTTAATAAACATTATTAATGTTCAGGCTGGCAACAGCTCCGGGCACAGCCTCTTCCGGTTGCTCCAACCCTCAGCCAGACCCAATCATGTCACTCCACATTAACATCCGCCCGACCGATCCGGTTGGTGTTTGAAGGCTTTGGTTTCAGGCCCACATCCACTCTGCGGAGCAAGGGGTGCTCCCCCGGCTCCTTCGGACGGTGGGAAGATCAAACAGAAAACCGTGCATGACAGTTTGTCCTTTTGGTTTAACTGAATTTTTCATGGCAACGTATTGTAATTATGTATTGTCTGTGCCTTCCGGATGTTTTTTTTATGAACTGTCCGGGCGATGGACAAAGGTTGCTGTGCTGTGGGTTCCGCAGTATACTGAAACTGAAAGCCGCCGGATGTACCCATCAACGTAACCTGATGAGTTCAAATAATGTCAGTGTGCCGTGACGTGTTGCGGTTGTGCTGCCCTGTGTTTCGGGATTCATCACTCATTTCTCTGTTTTCTTTTATCTGGTCGTCGTCTTGGCATGATAATTGATAGATATATTTATTCTATCGGATTCCATTTGACGAGGCCCTTTGCCTGGAGGGTCTATTCCAGCGCGACAGGCCGCCGGTACCACACCGGTTGTACGTTTCTTTAATTTCGCCTCAGTACCCCTGACACTCCTTAAGTTCATGCAGATTTCGTGTGTGCGGCCATTGCAGCCGCAGGTCACAAAGCAGCAACCCCGCTGGACGGGAGGGCATATGGATATTTTAACCGAGAGTGTTGGCCGACATGTGAAGACACAGTATTATCGAACCCTTGAGCTTGCTGATGGAAAGCGACACGAATTCGAGGCTCTTCAAACGCGCCTGGTATCGATTCTCTATGACGTGGTGGATATCGATCTTTATCGGGAAATTGCTGAGGATGTGGTGGAGTCCATCGACGACTTAACCGACGGCGTCAACGAAGCAACGCTTCTGGACCGATACAGTATCGTTCTTCACCCGTCGGTGTGCTCCATTCAGGCGTTTCGACCTGTCTGCCGGGAGCTTTTGGAACTTATAAACCGGGTTCTTGCAGTGAGGCGGGGCACCAAAGGGCAGCTTCGCATGGCTCGCATGCACACCATGGGCATTCAGGTTATCAAGTAAGTGCGAATGCCATCGTTAGGTTGTTGCTGTGTTCAAGTATTTCTCGTGACAGCACCGGGTTATGTTGTGGCTTTCCTGTGGCCGGTTGTATGGAAGGTTGTGCATTCATGGCGGTTCAGGTCACTTCAGGGGGGGGGCAGTGTAATCTCTGAATAGCGCGGGCTGTATCAATGGGACGAAAAAGGGCTTCGGACGGTTTGTGAGCCCCTGTCGATGAAAGGAAACGAGATGAAGCTTTCATTTGTTGTGGCTGTTGCGGAGAATGGGGTGATTGGTGATGGGGCTGACATTCCGTGGTATATTGCAGGTGAGCTGTGCCTGTTCAAGGCGGTGACTTACCACCATGGCCTCCTCATGGGCCGAAAGACCTGGGAGGCCATTGGAAGGCCCTTGCCGGGCCGGGAAATGATTGTGCTGACCCGCAACGCCTCATACGAAGCGGAAGGGTGCCGGGTCTGTACCACCCTTGAAGAGGCCCTGGAGGTGGGGTGCAAAGGAGGGCGGCGGCTTATGGTGGCCGGAGGCGGGGAGATTTTCAGGCTGACCCTTCCTCTTGCCGATACCCTCCACATCTCTCACATTCACACGGAGGTTCCCGGTGACGTGTTGATGCCGGAGATCCCCGCAGCCTTTAAACCGGTCTTTTCCCAGTACTATCCAGCCGATATCCCGTATACCTATACCATTTATCAGAAAAGCTGAATCAACTGGACGTTGGTTTGCCTCCGGCGGCCCTGCCGGGGGCTAAACGTTTAGAAAGTTAAACAAACAGGTCTTAACACGTTATCCTTGAATGATTTCCGCTTTAAGGGCAGATGTGATTTGACCCGAGGACCATGAAACACACCATCATGGTTTTACCTGAAGCTTACGACCACCCTGGCAGCCGGGGAAGACGAGAACGGGGATGCATCGTTTCACAAAAAATGACACAGCCCTATTCTCAAGATCGGTAGCATTGCCTCACCCTCCGCGCGAATGCCTCGAAAATGATTGCATTGCGGTGATTTTCACGCATTCGCCATAGGGTTTCAAGGTGCCCCCACCTTGCCGCCGGAGGCACGGTGTTGGCCTTACTTTGAGGGCATGGCGCGCAGTTCACCTGTTTCCAGGGGCGTCAGGCTGCGGTGCTTGGCAGGGTCAATGCCGTCGAAGACGCACTGGAGAATCTGGCCCGGATCGCCGTGGGTGACGATGACGATGTCTTTTTCGTTGTAACGGAGTCCTGTTCGCTTGATGACCTCCACCATGCGTTTGGCCACAGACAGGACGCTCTCCACGCCGAATTCGGTGTGCTCCGGATCGTTCTCGTCAAAGGCCCACCCCTTTTCGTAGTGGGTGTTCTCTTTCATCTCAAACTCCCCGAAAAACCGCTCCCGCAAGTTGCTGTCCGGAAAACGGTCCGCCTTGATAATCTTTGCGGCGATGGCCGCTGTCTCAAGGGTGCGCTGAAAAGGGGACGCCACCACCACGGGCTTGAACCGCTGGTCGAAGAGCCCGTCCTTGACGGCCTGCTCCATGGAGCGGGTCACCTCCTCTTTTCCTTTTTCTGAAAGGCCCCAGTTGCCGATGCCGTTCTCCGGGCTGCTGACGATGATGCCTTTTTCGTTGGCCTGGCTGTGGCCGTGTCTCAAGATGAAGTAGCGGTTGGTATGAAAGGGTAGGGTCATCATGATGTTATGCCTTTTCTGGATATTGAGGTGTGTTCGTAAGTAACTATTCAGCTGGGCCGGCTGCAAAAGTTCATGAAAAAAAACGTGCCTCCGGCGGCGAGGTGAGCCACCTCGAAAGCGGGTAGCGAATGCGTTATGCCCTTCGTTCCTCAGGGCAAATCACATCCACCTTCGCCTGAGTTTAAAGACAAATAGATGTTTATCAAACTTTTCAAAAGTTTGGCCCCCGGCAGGGCCGCCGGAGGCTCTTTTGAGGTCACGGAGTTGAAGTTTTATCACCACGCGGTGTCAGGGGCCACAATAAAAAAGGGCGTCGCAACCGAAGTCTGCGACGCCCTTTCATGGTTGTGCATGATGGAACGGTCTACTTTTCGGAGTCGACGAGGCCTTTGACGAACCATTTCTGCATGGCCAGCACCACCACGATGGGCGGCAGCATGACGATGAGGGCCCCGGCCAGGGCGATGTTCCACTCGGGAAGGTCGTCGGCAAGGGGGATCAGGTTCTGGAGACCGATAACCGCGGTCTGCATCTTGGGGTTGGTGGTGATGAGCAGGGGCCAGAGGTACTGGTTCCAGCCGTAGACAAACTCAATGACCACCAGGGCGGCGATGTTGGTTTTGGACAGGGGAAAGAGGATCTTCCTGAAGAAGGTCATGGGGGATGCCCCGTCCATCTTGGCCGCTTCGCAGAGCTCTTCCGGCACAGTGAGAAAGAACTGGCGGAAGAGAAATGTACAGGTCGCCGAGGCCACCAGGGGCAGGATAAGACCCGTGTGGCTGTCCAGGAGGCTCCAGTTGAGGGAGACCTCAATGTCGTTTCCGGCAAACCAGCTCACCACGCTGTTGAGGTGGAGCATGTCCCAGAGAGGCTGCAGGGGTCCGAAGACGTTGGCGGCCATCTCGTAGGTGGGCAGGATTCGTACCTCCACCGGCAGCATCAGCGTGCAGAACACGGTGACAAAGGCCACGGTCCGCATGCGGTAATCAAAGTAGACGATGGAAAAGGCGCCCAGCATGGAGACGGAGATCTTGCCCAGGGTGATGCCCGAAGCCATGATCAGGGAGTTGATGAGCTGAGTGCCCAGGTCTCCCCGGGTCCATGCCGCCTTTATGTTGACGAAGAACTGATCGCCGGGAACCAGGGGCATGGGGACCATGGAGACTTTCTCCAGGGGCAGGGTGGATGCAATGCCTGCGTAGATGATGGGAAAGCCGACGATGACGATTCCCATGATCAGGAAAAAGTATGTGAGAAAATCGAGTATTGGTGTCTTTTCGACCATGATGTGACCCTACCCTGTGTATTGAACTTTCTTCTCGATGAATTTGAACTGGAAAACCGTGACGCCGACGATAAGGATCATCAGGATCACCGACTGGGCGGCAGAAGAGCCCAGGTCCAGACCGACAAAACCGTCCTGGTAGACCTTGTAGACCAGGGTGTTTGTGGAGCCGCCTGGCCCCCCCTGGGTGACGGCGTGGATGACGCCGAAGGTCTCGAAAAATGCGTAGATGATGTTCATGACGGTGAGAAAGAAAAGGGTGGGCGACAGCAGGGGGAAGGTGATGGCAAAGAACCTTCGGAAAGGCGATGCACCGTCCATGGATGCCGCTTCAATGAGCGAGTGGGGAATGGCCTGAAGGCCTGCCATGAAAAAGACGAAGTTGTAGCTGATCTCTTTCCAGGCACTGGCGATGATGACCATGGCCAGGGCGTCTCCACCGTTTAACACGGGGTTCCAGTTGAACCCGAACCACTTCTTCAGGGCGAGTGCCACCACACCGAAGGAGGGATGGAGAAGGAAGAGCCAGAGGATACCTGAGATGGCCGGGGCCACGGCGTAGGGCCAGACAAGCATCGTGCGGATCAGCGCCTTGCACCTTGTGGCACGGTTGGCCAGGGTGGCGATGGTGAGCCCTAAGGTGATGGAGACAAAGGCGGTGGTCAGGCTGAAGGCGATGGTGATCCCGATGGACTTCAGGTAGAGGGGATCGGTGAAGATCGCCACAAAGTTTTCGAACCAGACAAAGGTGCTTGATTGTCCAAAGGGATCGCTCAGAAGGAAGGACTGGAACAGTCCTTGAGCCGCGGGCCAGTAGAAGAATGTCAAGGTGACAAGAACCTGCGGAAGAATCAGGAAATAGGGCAGGTATCTTGACTTGAAAACGGATCGTTTTTGCATGGTGCCTATGATGTCTTTGTAAAAACGTCAAAGCCCGACCGCTCTATGGTGAAAGCAATCAAGGCTTGTGAAGGGTCGAAACGGAAACAGGCGTAACGACACGATCAAATGGCCGGGCGCACTAATTCCACGGGTAAAGTTACCCATGAAGGCGCATTTTCCAGATATATGAAATCCGGCAAACTTTCAATCCCCGTACAAAAAGAACCGGATCCGGCATGCAGCCGGACCCGGTTGATCGGTCACCTTAAAGAAGTGAACTTATGAGCGCTTCTTGTAGGTTTTTGCAAAGGATTTCAGCTTGATGTTGGCGCGCTGGACAGCTGCGTCCAAGCCTTCCTGGGGAGTTTTTGACCCGTTCCAGACCAGCTCCAGCTCTTCGTTGATGATGTTTCGGATCTGGGTGAAGCTGCCGAGGCGGAGGCCTCGGGAGATCTTGGTGGGGTTCCGGCGCTTGAGCTGCTTGATGCCCACTTCCTGCTTGGGATCGGCTTCGTAGTAGCCCTGGGATTTCAGGCTCTCATACGCGTCGATGGTGGCGGGGAAGTAGCCGGTCTCTTTGTGCCAGTACTCCTGGATCTCGTTGCTGGAGATGAACTTCAGGAAAGCGGCTGTGGCCTTGTACTCTTCTTTGGTGTGACCCTTGAGAACCCAGAGGGACGCGCCGCCGATGATGCTGTTCTGGGGGTTCTTCATGTCCGCTTCCACGGGGAGGGGAGCCACGCCCCAGTCAAACTGGGCCGCTTTCTTCAGCTTGGCGATGCCGCTGATGGAGTCCATGTAGATGCCGGCGTTCTGAGCGAGGAACTCGGCCTTGGGACCCTGGTACTTCTGACCGGAGTAGACAAAGCGACCGTCGGAGGCCCACTCTTTGAGGCGTGTGACATGCTTGACCATCTGGGGGTTGTTGATGGTGAGCTCTACATCGAGGCCTTCATACCCGTTTGCCTTGGTGGCAAAGGGGATGTTGTGGATGGCGCTGTAGTTTTCCACCTGTACCCAGGACTGCCATGCGGTAACCATACCGGCCTTGACGCCTGCGTCACGGAGCTTCTGGGTGACCACACCCATGTCGTCCCATGTGGCGGGGGGGGCATCGATGCCGGCCTTCTTGAAGAGCTCCTTGTTATAGTACATAACGGGAGTCGACGAGTTGAAGGGCATGGAGACCAGGTTGCCGTCGGCATTCATGTAGTAGGAGAGGATGGGCTGAAGGTAACGGGACCAGTCGATATCGTAGCCTGCGTCATTCATCAGCTCAAAAACGGGGTAGATAGCTCCGGAGAGCATCATGGTCTGGGTGCCTACTTCAAAAACCTGCATGATGTGAGGCTGCTTTTTGGCACGGAAGGCCGCAATGCCGGCGTTCAGAGTCTCATCGTAGTTGCCCTTGAACGTCCCCACGACCTGGTACTTGTCCTGGGACTCGTTGAAACGTTTGATGATCTCGTTGGCCACTTCACCGCGCGCGGATCTCATGGCATGCCACCATTCAATGGTGACGGGTTTGGCCATGGCAGCTGCAGGCGCAAGGATCAATGCGGCAGTGATGGATGCGAACCATTTTCGAAGAACCATCTCTTCTCCTCCTGATAGTGGGTCATCGCAATAAAATTCTGATTGATTGTAGTGGTATCTATTTATACCGCTGACAACGTAGGGTGAAAATTAAGGAGCGTCAAGCCATAATCGGGACTGGTATTCCAGATCGCACCGGGAGGTGTGAATATTGATTTTAAATCCGATCCGTTGTTTTCTGCCGCCTCTCTTTGATTCCTTTATTTAGGCCTGCGTAAATTGGGTGATACAGGTTCTTCATGGCCAGTAATCCGGCACATGGTCCGGTCGCTTGCGTTATTTTTTTATTGTTTCATTCAAGGGTTTCCTGTTAATACCCCAATTCAGAGATGCTGGATTTGGTTCCCTTTGGCATCACGATGATTGGCAGCGGCATCCTTGACAACGGTCTGGGTGTGACGCAAGAGACTAAAAGCCACGGCCCGCAAGGGATGTGACAACACAGGACAGGATATGGCTCGCCTTCAGATAAAAGATGTTGTGAAGAGGTATGGCAAGACCGAGGTGGTGCACGGCATCAACCTTGATATTGAGGATAAAGAATTTGTGGTCTTCGTTGGACCCTCGGGATGCGGCAAATCCACGACCCTTCGAATGATCGCCGGCCTTGAGGAGATCTCAGACGGTACCATGTCCATCGGTGACAAGGTGATCAACGATCTCGCTCCCAAGGATCGCGGCGTGGCCATGGTGTTTCAGAACTATGCCCTCTACCCTCACATGAACGTGTTCGACAACATGTCCTTTGGCCTCAAAATCAAAAAGAGGCCCAAGGAGGAGATCAAGCGTCGCGTGGAAGAGGCGGCTGCCATTCTTGGCCTGGAAGAGTTTCTCTACCGCAAGCCCTCCCAGCTCTCCGGCGGCCAGCGCCAGAGGGTGGCCATGGGACGCGCCATTGTCCGGCATCCCGAGATCTTCCTTTTTGATGAGCCCCTCTCCAACCTCGACGCCAAGCTGAGAACCCAGATGCGCATTGAGATGAAGAAGCTTCACCGCCGGGTGGACTCTACCATCATCTACGTGACCCACGACCAGGTGGAAGCCATGACTTTAGGGGATCGCATCGTGGTGATGAAGGACGGTCATATCGTTCAGCAGGGCAAGCCTTTGGAGCTGTTCGCGCACCCCGTGAACACCTTTGTTGCCGGATTCATCGGCAGCCCCCCAATGAACCTCATGCCTGCCGTGGTTGAAGGCGGCGAAGACGGGTTGAAGCTGAAGTTCGAGGGAGAACTTGTTCTCCCCATTCCTGCAAAAGAGGGCTCGCAGATCTCCGCTGGCCAGAAGGTGGTTGTCGGTATCCGTGCTGAAGACCTGACCCTGGAAGGCGAGCAGCCCGGCCTGCCTGAGGACTGGAAAGTCTCGGGTGTGGTGGATGTGGTGGAGCCCCTGGGCAACGAAACCCATGTTCATGTGGACCTTAGCGGAACCCGCGTTCTGGCCAAGTGCGAAGGAAGGCGAGTCGTCACCCCCGGTGACACCGTGAAGATGGAGGCCAACTTAAAGCACCTCCATGTCTTTGATGCTGAGACCACCAACTCCATCTACTAAAGACGATTCGCCTCACCCGTGAGGCTGTGAATAAAAAATGAAAGCCCTGCATGCCTTTGGCGTGCGGGGCTTTTTTGTTGGTGAATAGGAAACAGGTTATTGAGCATAGGTGATGGGGAGAGGGAAAAGCATGCCTCCGGCGGCAAGGTGAGCCACCTTGAAAGCTGGTATGCAAATGCTCCAGGCCTTCGGCCCTTCACATTTGCTGACGGGCTGCGCCCGTGGGGGGATTGATATTGTTTGTTTTGTCGGGAGGTAGGGTGCGCTTGCGCACCGATGGGCGTGTGATGAACCGGAAACGTTTATTCCATGATGGCCCTTGAGGGAAGCATTGAGGGCAGGGGTGGATATTTGCGGGTTTGGAGGGTGCGGGAGCCGCACCCTGCTGTCTGCGATGCCTATTGTTTTCCGACAACTATAGGGGGATGTCATCGCTTACCACACCTGTTTGTCAAACTTTTGAAAAGTTTGGCCCCCGGCAGGGCCGCCGGAGGCTTTTCCCTCTAAATGTGCTTAACCTTCTGCCTCGGAACAAAGAGGGCCACCACAGCGCAGAAAAAAAGCACCATGCAGTAGTGGACGTTGCTCACCACGGCAAGGGGCGAGATCTTGAAGATGGAGGCAACCAGAAGGATCTGGGCGCCCCAGGGGATCAGACCCTGGCAGATACAGGCGAAGATGTCCAGGGTTCCGGCTGCCCGCTTGGGTTCCACGCCGTTGGCCTCGGCGATGTTTTTGGCCACGCCGCCAGTAACGAGAATGGAGACGGTGTTGTTGGCTGTGCAGAGGTTGGTGAGAAAGACGAGGACCCCGATGCCCGCCTCGGCGATGGCGGTGCCTCCCTTGCCCGATGCCACGCGGCGGATGCCGTTGGAGATAAGTCGTTCAAGGGCCAGCAGGCCCCCTTGGGCTTTCATGAGCTCGCCCAGGCCACCGATGAAGATGGAGAGGATGAAGATCTCCTGCATGCCCGTAAAGCCGGCATAGGTCTCTTTGGCCAGGGTGAGGATGGTGAAGTCAGGGGTCACGATGAACCCGGCAATGCCGGCCAGGACGATGCCGGAGAGAAGCACGGCGAACACGTTGAGACCGGAGACCGCCATGACCAGAATGGCCGCATAGGGAAGGGCGAGGAGCATGGAGGCATCCTTGGCTTCCGCAACACTGGTGCCCTTGGCCTGGAAGAGAAGAACGAGGATGGTCAAAATGGCGGCCGGGACAGCCACCGCCACGTTGACGCGGAATTTGTCCTTCATCTCACACCCCTGGGTGCGGGTGGCGGCGATGGTGGTGTCGGAAATGATGGAGAGGTTGTCCCCGAACATGGCGCCACTGGTGACAGCGCCGGCGGTCAGTGCCATGGGGAGTCCGGCTTCACCGGCAACCCCTACGGCGATGGGGGCCAGGGCTGCAATGGTTCCCATGGATGTTCCCATGGCTGTGGAGATAAGAGCGCCCACCACAAAAAGGCCGGGCAGAAGAAACGAGGCCGGGATGATGGAGATGGCCACGGCCACCACCGCGTCCACACCGCCGGTGGCCTTGGCCACGGAGCTGAACCCACCGGCCAGAAGATAGATCATGCACATGGCCATGATGTTGCTGTGCCCGGCGCCGCTTAAGAAGCGTTCCACCGTTTCCCCCAGGTTCTGCCGTGAAAGCAGGATCGACAGGATGATTGCGGGCAGTGCCGCCACAGGGGCTGCCACCTGGTAGAATGCGAAGCTGGTACCCAGACTCTGAAAGTAGAGACCGCTTCCCACAAAGATGGCAAGAAAGAGGCCCAAGGGGAGAAGGGCCGACAAATGGGGTTGGGTGGAAATGTTCCTGTTCACGGATGTTTACCTCTGTAACTTCTTTATATTTCAGTGGATCAATTTGGTTGCTTTGGAAAGCAGGTACTTTAACAGCATCGGCACTGCCCGTCAAGATGCGTTGTCAACCATGGAGGTGCATAAGGTTGACAATCGGGGCGTTGCGCTTGAATAGCCGCTGTTTTGCCAGGGTCGATGATTGACATTCAGCAGCCCATTGGGTATATCGACAACGTTTTGCAGGCCCCGCCTTCAACTTAACTTTAAGGTTGAGCAGGGCCTGAGTCCGGACCCTGGATGGTACGTGGAGGGTTCGACGGGGGCCGGACGCGTTTTGTTGCTACGAATCACTATCCACGACGGAAAAGAGGTTGTATGAAACAGCGAGATCAATGGGGGACCCGTCTCGGGTTTATCCTTGCGGCGGTGGGATCCGCCATCGGTATGGGAAATATCTGGCGTTTTCCCTACATGGTGTATGAAAACGGTGGGGGAGCTTTTCTGATTCCCTACTTTGTGGCAGTCTTCACGGCCGGTATCCCTTTGTTGATCCTTGAGTTCGGCGTGGGGCAGAAATATGCGGGGTCAACCCCGGCGACCTTCCGTACGTTGAAGGAAAAATGGGCCTGGATCGGTTGGTGGCAGATTCTTGTCTGCTTTGTCATCGCCTGTTATTACGTGGTGATCATCGGTTGGTCCTTCTCTTATTTTAAATTCTCCTTTAACCTCGGGTGGGGAGAAGATACCGCCGGCTTCTTTTTCAATGAGTACCTGCACATCTCCAAGGGGCCCTTTGAGCTGGGTGGCATTCAGTTGCATATCCTTGCTCCCCTGGCCATGGTCTGGCTTGTCTGCTGGGGCGTGCTTATGTGCGGCATCAAAAAAGGCATTGAGGCGGCCAACAAGTTCTTTATGCCCGCCCTGTTTTTTATGGTGATCCTCATCATGGCTCGCGCGGTGACCATGCCCGGTGCTGTGGATGGCCTCAACTGGCTCTTTAAGCCCGACTTTGCAAAACTTGGAGACATCAAGGTGTGGGCCGCTGCCTTCGGCCAGGTGTTCTTCTCCTTAAGTGTCGGTTTTGCCATCATGATCACGTACTCCAGCTACCTCTCTGATGAAGCGGACATCAACAACAACGCGTTCATGACGGCCTTTATCAACTGCGGTTTCTCCATGCTCGCCGGTATCATGATCTTTTCTGTTCTCGGCTACATGGCAGCCCAGAAGGGTGTGCCCATTCAGGAGGTGGTGAAGTCAGGCGTGAGCCTTGCTTTTGTCACCATTCCCCAGGCCATCAACTTCATGCCCGGGGCCACCTTTATCGGGGTGCTCTTCTTCCTCTCCCTGCTCTTTGCAGGGGTCAGCTCCATGATCTCCATCTGTGAGGCGTGCATCGCGGGTATCCTTGAAGGCTTCAAGATCAGCCGTAAAGCGGCCACGACCCTTTTGTGCGGCCTCGGTTTTCTCGTGAGCCTTGTCTATACCACCGGCGGCGGTCTCTATGTCCTTGACATCGTGGATCACTTCATCAACACCTATGCGGTTCTGCTCGGCGGCTTCGTTGAAATTGTTCTGCTTTCCTGGTTTTTCCGACTGGAGACCATTCGGGAGCACGTCAACCGCACCTCCGATTTCATGGTGGGCGGTTGGTGGACCTTCTGCCTTAAGTTCTTCACCTCGTTTGTGTTGGGCTACATGCTGGTGATGAAATGCGTTGGGGATATCACAACCCCTTACGAGGGATACCCCATGGCGGCCTTGGGCGCTTACGGCTGGGCTGTTGTTGCAGCACTGCCCGTTATTGCCGTGATTCTTGCTAAATCCGACTCACTGGGTCGAAAGGAGTAGCCGATATGGAAACATCTGCCGTATTGATGATGGTTTTCGGGCTGGGAGTGACTTGGGGAGGCGCCTGCTTTTGCATTGGCGTTGCTCTGCGCAAGCTCAAGTAAGTTGAGGGTCCCCTCAAGGGAATCATAAAAAAAACAGTGCAGATCGAGCCCGGCCTTGTCCGGGCATCGCTCTGCGGTGTATATTAAGCAATGCCGTCGCGGTTTTCCCGGCGGCATTGTTTGTTTTGTGCATGAGTTCCAACCGGTGTTGGAACGCACGCATGGATCCCCGTTCACTCCGCTTTATTGCATGAGGTTGTGTCATCTTAAGGGAAAGCTATACATCGGCCTCACATCCCTTATCGCCGGAGAAACGACACCGAGAATGTCACCGAAGCTTTTGTCCATGGGCGTAGCCCGACAGCGAATGTGATCGGCCTGAGGAACGAAGGCCGGGAGCATTCGCAACCTGGGATCCAGGAGATCATCCCCTGGCCGAAGGCACGCCTTAAACAGGGTTTAAACGATTCGGGTTAAGAAAAGGAGAGAGGTGATGGAATCACTTCGAGAGCTTTACAGGACGGGGGTGGGCCCCTCAAGCAGCCATACCATGGGACCTCGACGGGCAGCGGAGATTTTTGCCGCAAAGCATCCGAATGCGGACTCGTTTCGGGTGGTCCTTTTTGCCAGCCTTGCCGCCACGGGCAAGGGGCACTTAACCGATGTGGCGGTGACCCAGGGGCTGGCTCCGACGCGGGTTGCCATCGACTGGCGGCCCGAGGAACTTCTTCCCGGCCATCCCAACGGCATGCTCTTCGAAGCCCTGAACGCCAAAGGTGAAAAAGAGGACGAGTGGCTGGTTTACAGCACCGGAGGCGGCGCCATCAGCGAAACAGGGATGCCTTCCGTGAGTTCTCACACCTACAAGCTCAGCACCATGGAAGAGATCCTGGGCCACTGCCTCAAAGAGGGCATTCCCTTCTGGCAGTACGTGGAAGCCTGCGAAGGGGAGGGCATCTGGGATTTTCTCCGGGAAAAGCTCCATGAGATGATGGCGTCCCTGGACCGCGGCTTAGAGACCGAAGGGGTCCTTCCAGGCGTTCTGGGGCTCACCCGCAAAGCCTGGACCTTCCACCAGAAAGCCGTCATGAGCGGAGACCATTTTCGGCGCACAGGGAAAATCAGCGCCTACGCCCTGGCCGTCTCCGAAGAGAACGCCGCCGGCGGCACCATTGTCACCGCCCCCACCTGCGGGGCCTGCGGGGTCCTCCCGGCTGTGATTCGCTACCTCATGGAGGTGGTGAAGGCCGAAGAGGTTATTTTCTTAAGGGCCCTTGCCACCGCCGGACTCATCGGG
>Ga0193955_1000516_pt1 | contig 21487 bp, 22 predicted proteins | sample BB_6_MG_FD_140343 | JGI IMG/M metagenome (GOLD analysis project Ga0193955, IMG submission 140343) | Microbial mat bacterial communities from the Broadkill River, Lewes, Delaware, United States - BB_6_MG | ecosystem: Environmental > Aquatic > Freshwater > River > Microbial mats | place: USA... | reverse complement strand
TACTTGATGGGAAATCGATTTGGGCCGAAAAGAATTTAGCTCAAATCTAAGCTGACAAGGCACCCTAAAAATCGGGTAACTGTCAGATCAGGTCTGAGCTACTACACATTAGCTGAGCAAGCGCTAAAAGCTAAGTAACCTGAGATTGGCTTAAGTAGAACACAAAAAAAGCTACGAATTACTTTTAAAGGTAATGTCGTAGCTTTTCAATTTTTAAGCTTTTGCTTTATCGCTTATGATAAGACTTATGCTAAATTCATTTCTTGTACTTTTTCATGCGCAATTTCTGGGGCTGTACTTTGAGGTTTTTCATGTAAGTTGGCTTTCAGTTGCCCTTTTCGATGTTTTAGTGCCGCATCGAGTTTTTTTATACCGCTAGCAATCGCTGGGTACATTACGTCATCCATACCTTTAACTGATACTCGTGCGCCTTCATAATTCGTTACTACTTCAACTTGATATTTGTTGTGTTCTTTGGAGATGATAACGTCTAAGGCTATCAACGTTGGAAAGTGGTTTGCTATTTTTGAGAATTTTTCATCTATATCCTCTTTAACTGAAGGGGTTATTTCAACGTGGTGACCAGAAAGATTAATTTTCATAGGTATTCCTTTTAACATTTACTTTAAACATTTACTTTTAAAAAAGTACGGCTAACTAAAGTTGCGATTTAAAACGTTGCTATATAAATAACGTCCTATTAAATAGCTGAGGGCATAAAAATAAAAAACAAGCGTTAGACGTTTTTATTTATGCTCTATTTAAAAATAGCGCATAAATATAAGAATTACTATAGTGTTATGTAAAGAAATATTTCTTCATTTAGGTTGTGTAGATTAAAAAACCAACTGCATGATAATTAAAGAAAAAATACCAGCCAAAATATCATCTAGCATGATGCCTAGACCCCCTGATATTTTTTTATCAATAAAAGAAATAGGCCACGGCTTTAAAATATCAAAAATGCGAAATAATACAAAACCCACAACAATACTTTGCCAACTAATTGGCGCCATAATCATGGTAATAAAGTAACCAGCAAACTCATCCCAAACTATCGCGGGGTGGTCGTGAACACCAACATCGTCTGCCGCTTTACCGCAAATATAAATACCAACAATACTTACAATGACAACCGCCAACACGTAAACGATTGGAGTAAGCATTGATAACAACAAAAACAGTGGAATGGCAGCTAACGTGCCAAATGTTCCTGGTGCTTTTGGGGCTAAACCACTACCAAACCCTAATGCTAAAAATTGAATAGGTTGCTTGAGATCAAATTTAACCTTTGCCTGTATATGTTTCATATTATTTTTTAGACGCTATTTGTCCGTTTTAAACAGACGTTAGGTATTGTTTGGTGATGAGAAGTGCTCAAAACATGAATTTTTAATAGGCACAGGTTTATTATTTAACGTGGTAGAGATGGTTTGTGATGCATTAATTTGGCCGATACAAGTGATAACAACACTTGTATGAGATAAGGCGGTTTCTAAGCCTACTTTTTTATCTTCAGACACTGTAAATAACAATTCATAATCATCGCCACCATTCAATGCAAGGTCGATTGCGTCATCAAATAATAATGATTTTTTCATGGCATCAGACAAAGGAATAGCGTCTAAAACTACATTAGCCCCTACATTAGACGCTTGGCAGAGATGGCCTAAATCAGCAAGTAAGCCATCTGAAATATCAATAGCTGCAGAGGCGTATTCACGTAATGCTTGCCCTGCAAGCACACGAGGTCTAGGAAAATCTAATTTTCGTTGAACATGATCAATTGTATCTTGTTCAGTTAATATATTTTCTTTTAGGTGTTGTAAAGCTAACGCCGCATCACCAAGATCACCCGTAACATAAAGCCAGTCACCCGGTTTTGCACCCGCACGTGATAAATAATCCCCTTCGGGAGTAAATCCTTGTGCTGTAATAGTAATACTTAATGGACCTTGTGTTGTATCACCACCAATCAACTGTACATTATAAAATTCACATAATTCAAAAACACCAGCACCAAACTCACTTAACCATTCGTCGTTAACATCAGGTAAGGTAATAGCCAACGAAATCCAACTTGGTTTCGCTCCCATTGCTGCTATGTCAGATAAATTTACGGCAACGGCTTTGTGGCCAATCGCTCTAGGAGAGGTGTCTAAAGGAAAATGTACACCCGCCACTAACGTATCAGTAGTGACGACAAGGTTTTGTTTGTCTGCACTTGAAACAACGGCGCAATCATCGCCTATGCCAAGCAACACATCTTTTCTTTTAACGGCTTGCTTGGTAAAAAATTGTTTTATTAGTTCAAATTCTTTCATAGATTTAACGATTTATTCTCTGCTGTTTCTTTGTGTTATTTATGTATTAAGTTTGAGGACGAATTAGCTTTACTGCTTTATCTAAAACGCCATTGATAAATTTATGACTGTCGTCTGCTGCAAATATTTTAGCTAATTCAATTGCTTCATTAATAACCACGCGGTAAGGAACGTCTTGACAATCACTCAACTCATAAATAGCAACACGTAAAATAGCTTTTTCAACTTGATCAATGTCTTCAAGCGGACGGTCAACATGAGGTGTAATAGCAAGATCAATTTCAGTTACATTTGCTGTGACACCACGCAATAATTGCTGAAAATATTCAATGTCAAAACGACGTTTACTATTATCACTAATAAAGCCGACTTCAACGTCAGTAACTGAGTTTTGACTAATTTGCCACGAATAAACAGCTTGAACTGCCAGCTCACGTGCTTTTCTTCTAGGAGAAGGTTTCACTATAATTTTCCTAAATTTGAGAGAGAACGTTAACCATTTCTAATGCACCAAGAGCCGCTTCTGCACCCTTATTACCTGCTTTAGTTCCTGCTCGCTCAATGGCTTGTTCAATAGAGTCGGTGGTGATAACACCAAATGAAACGGGGATTTCTGATTCTAAACATACTTGCGCTAAGCCTTTATTACACTCACCAGCAACAAAATCAAAATGTGGTGTACCACCACGGATAACAGCCCCTATGGCAATAATTGCATCAAAGTCACCTTTGTTAGCAAGTTTTTTGGCTGCTAAGGGTAATTCATATGCACCTGGCACACGAACAACAGTAATGTCATCATCATTAACACTACCATGACGTTTAAGTGCGTCAACGGCGCCTTCTAATAAGCTGTCAACAATAAAGTGGTTAAAGCGTGATACGACGATAGCAAATTTTTTGCCTTTTGCTTGAAATGAACCTTCAATAATATTCATCTAATTGTTTCCAATAATATTTATATCTAGTTGATAATGCCGTTTAGGAGTAAACAAGCGCTAATCAAATTGATATCAGTAAAAAATTGCCGCAATTCTAACAAATTACGGCTAACTTCGGTATAGGTTTATAGCTTTTAATATGAATATTTAAATGAAGGGGAATTATTCATTCAATTTATGCATTAATTTTCAAGTTGCTCTAATAATGCTTCTATTTCAGCTTCTTTATCTTCATCAATGACAATCGGGGGGTTACCATCATATAAGCGATAGTTCATATTTTGGAAATACGCATTTTTGATAAATTCATAAGAGTCTGTTGATTCTGATATTAATTGCTCTTGATCACGCACTGAAGCACGTCCTTCTAAAGCAAGTATGCTTAAACGTAGCACATTTGGCCAAAAGTCTATAACAGCTAACGGCCAATATAACTTATCTACATAGTCCCCTACTTCTTCTCTTACTGAACTAGGGCCAAGCGCAGGTATTACGATATAGGGACCATCACCAACGCCATAACTTCCTAATACTTCACCAAACTCTTCTTGATCGCCAGACCATCCAAAATCACTAGCGGGGTCATAAAAACCAAACAATCCAATGGTTGAATTAAGCAGAAAACGCCCTGTACTTTTTGATGCGTTAACAAACTTTAACTGTAATAAATTGTTAATGATGTTAGAGGGTTCATTTAAGTTTAAGGCCATATTATGAAGACCTGTTCTTAAAAAAGACGGAGTGTAACTGGTGTAAAACTCTGAAACAGGTTTAGCAACATACTTATCCGCATAGTCCCATGTGAACGTCCAAAAAGGCCTGTTAATTGCCTCAATAGGGTCACGTGGATCACTATAATCATCATGGTTATCTGGAGTGCTTGAGCAACCAGAAAGAATGAAAAGAAATAATATAAATACAAGTCGAAAATATTGTTTTACAGAATGCTTCACTGAAAATGGTTCCTTGCCATGTTTATACAAAATAATTTAATTGAAAATATGTATGGAATGATAAAATGCACATTCTAACGTGCTTCCCTGATAAAACGCTATATGCCTTTAAGTTTTATTTTGATAAACAGAGATTAGCATTTCAACCTCTGCATAAGGTAATTCGCATTCAGTAACGATTTCTTCAATATCCGCGCCCGTTTTTGCTAACTTAATTGCCCGAGAATAAAATTTGTCTTCACCCTGATCGGTTTGTAATTGAGAGATAAGATCTTGCTGAGACGTTATTTGAGATTGCAGTGTTTTTATTCTATGTTCGAGTTGTTTTGAAATAAGTGCATTTTCATTGATTGCTTGCTCTTGCTTAATGGATAACTCATGCATTGTTTTATTTAGGTTTTCATTGGTTAGTTGTAAATTATTTACAACTAATTCAAGCGCTTGATATTGTGATTCATAGACAGCAAATTTAACTTTATGTTTCTTTGCCAGAACAAAGAAGCAAATAAAGCTAAAAATGCTGAATACAAGTGCAAACACCGCAATAATAGGTACTGCTAGCAAAGACATAAATCGGTGAACTTAAGCGTAAGTATAATAAACATAACTGTAGTATTAATGGCAAACTATTCTAAACTGATCTCATCAAGGCATCATAAAAGCCATTAGAACTGTTTTAACTCATCCCATTCGTCGTCGGATAATAACTTATCTAAATCAACTAAGATCAGTAGTTCGCCTTCTCGGTTAGAAACACCTTGAATAAACTGAGCACTTTCTTCGTTACCAACGTTTGGCGCATCATCAATTTCAGACGCTTTTAAATAAACCACTTCGGCGACACTGTCTACCAATATACCAATCACTTGCTTTTCAGACTCAATAACAACCACTCGCGTGTTATCGGTCACTTCACGCGGTGCTAAACCAAATCGAGCACGCGTATCAATAACCGTGACTACATTGCCTCGTAAATTAATAATACCAAGCACATAAACTGGTGCACCAGGCACTGGGGCTATTTCGCTATAACGTAAAACTTCTTGAACTTGCATTACGTTAATACCGTAGACTTCATTTTCTAACTTAAACGTTACCCATTGAAGTACTTCATCCTTTTCGCCTGTCTTACCGTTGGAAATTCGTCTTTCATCAGACATACCACTTGCCCCTCAATTATTTAAGAACTTACAATATTGCAATTATATAAAAATCAGTGTTATTAAAGCTAATACTTTATAGTATTAATCATCTTGATAGATTCCGCTACCATCATTAAGCAATTGCACTAATGAATCTACATCAAGTAAGGCACACATTTTATCTTTCACCAATCCTGCTAACCACGGGCGCTTACTTGGCGAGTCTAACCACTTTACTTCATCTTCGTTCAATACAACCGTATCTACTAGGTTTTCTGCCGTTAATCCCCAACCGCTATCTTTAAGCATAATAACATATTGATAATTTAGCGAACTTTTCATTTCTTCGTTACATTTTTCTGGCATTACCCACATTGCTGTGTCTACTACATTAATTTTTTCATTTCGGTAAAGCATAACGCCTTTAAACCAGCTAGGTTTTCCCATTAACGTTGTTGTTTTGTCAATTTTATGTATGCCACCTAACTCAATTAATGGCACTGCCACAGTTAAACCAGCGACATTAAAAAACAACGCTTGAAACCCACCCTTTCGATAAGCCTTAGTTTCTTGAAGTAGTAGTGCACCGGTACTTTTACGGGTAACTAAAGGCTCTGGTATGTCTTCTGCGATGTCTTCTGCGATGTCTTCTGCGATGTCTTCTGCGATGTCTTCTGCGATGTCTTCTGCAACAATAGTGTCAACACGCGTTTTTTGAATCTCATGTTGTTTAGACGAGTTTTTATGCGTACTAATAACATCTTCTTTAACTTTTAGATCTACACTGACATTTTTTAGTAGGGCTTCTAAACGTTCCGTCTCAGCAAGCTTAGTATCGGTGCTATTTTTTGAGGAATCTTGAATATTTTCTTGCATAACGGGATCATCTGTCAATAATTCAGACAGATAATTTGTCATTACTTTTTTACTTGCTGATAATGGTTTTGACATTTAATTTATGCTTCTGTGTGAGATTTTTAGTAAATATTCTAATAAGTTTTTATATGCTAAAACTCCTCGGGTATTTTCTGCAAAATGCGATGGTACTTGTTGTGCTAAACTGGCATTTCTAAAGTTGGTGTCAATAGGTATGACACCTGACCATACCTTTTCCTGATAAGTTTCTTGCAATTGTTTATACGCTAAAAGGGATGCTTTCGTGCGTTTGTCAAACATGGTAGGGATAATGGTATATTCAAACGGTTTATCTTGTTCTAGTTGCATCATATCCATTGTTTTTATCATACGATATAAACCTTTTAATGCTAAGAATTCTGTTTGCACTGGTACTAATATTCGGTCTGCGGCAGCCAATGCATTTACCATTAATACCCCCAAAATAGGAGGGCAATCAATTAAAACAAAATCATAGCATTGTGCTATTTTTGACATTGCTTTTTTCAATACTAACCCCATACCACCCTTTGCCCCTAATGAGCGATCGAGCGTTGCTAGCCCCATAGTTGCTGGCAAAATATCTATATTTTCATATTGTGTTGGGCATAAGCTTTGTAATATTTGTTCTTTTGATGCAACTTGAGTAAATAAATCATAAACACTTAAGTCTAAATCTTCCGATTCGACACCAAAATAATAAGTCAAAGAAGCGTGCGGATCAGTATCAACTAGCAATACTTTTTTGCCAAGCTCTGCTAATACACCTGCTAAAGCAATTGTAGTAGTGGTTTTACCAACACCACCCTTTTGATTTGCTACCGTCCACACTTCCAATTGTTTTTCCTACCATTCAATTAATTAGTGAAATCATTTTGCTGCTTAGATTGTCTTTAACCATTTTTAATTATTATTTTCTGAAATACGCTCATCATCTTTTCTAGTAGAAATTCTAATACCGCCATTAGGTAAACGAATAACTTGAATTTCATTTGCAGTTTCTTCTGGTACAACATCGGTTGTTATCGCTTCAACCTTTTTAATCTCAGTGGTTGGTGTATTAAGTAAATTTGCTTCTTCTAGCCCATATTTTGAAATTGCCACGACAACTTTTCTATTTTTTGCGCGTCCTTGAGCCGTTGTATTGTCTGCCGTAGGATAATATTGCCCATAACCTTCTATTGCCATGCGTGCTGGAGTGACACCTTGTTTTTCTAATACTCTTAAAATAGCGGTAGCTCGGGCAACAGATAATTCCCAGTTAGATGAAAAAATTTCATTGTTGATCATTTGATCATCTGTGTAGCCTCTTACTCGCACAAAGTTGTTTGCTTCACCAATAACATCATAAATAACGCCTAATATATTAACAGCCGAATTAGTTACCGATGCAGAGCCGCTTGGGAATAATAAAGCACTATTTAATTCTATTTCTAACCAATCACCATCAATTTGCAATTGCGCAAAACCAGATTCAATTAATTCATAAAGGGCCGTATGCAGTTCGTTTTCTAAAGACGTTAAATGACTGCCTATTTTAGAATCTGAAATATTAGAAAGTGTTTCTTCTCCTTCAAGTAGTTCAGCACCTGCGTCTTCAAGAATACCGTTTCCAAATAACCTTTTATCCGTTTTACTGCTATTAACGTTGAGGATATCATCACCATGCCCTCTATTTTTAAGTTTTTTATCGTCAGCCTGAAAAACACGACCAACTGATTCAGTAATTGATTCAAATGGCTTTTCATTAACCATAGCCATAGCATATAACACTACAAACAAAGCGAAAAGAAGTGTCATGTAGTCAGCATAAGACACTAACCAGCGATGTACATTATCATGCTCTACATGATGTCTTCTTTGGCGAAAATTTCTCACGTATTTAACCTAAAAGCCGATAACTTATTCTCAATGGCATGTGGGTTATCTCCACGAGCAATAGCCACTAGGCCTTCCATAATCATTTCTCTGTACATGGTTTGTTGGTGTATGATCTCTTTTATTTTATTTGCTACAGGTAAATATAATAAGTTAGCAAAACCAACCCCATAAATAGTTGCAATAAATGCGGTAGCAATACCTTGTCCAAGAAGTGCGGGTTCAGTTAAGTTATTCATCGCGTGAATTAAACCTAGAACCGCTCCTAAAATACCAATGGTTGGGCTGTATCCTCCCATTGATTCAAAAACGGTAGCCGAACGTAAATGATGCTCTCGATAAACATCTAAATCTAACTCAAGTGATACTTGCAAATTTTCTAATTCAACGCCATCTACGAGTAAATTTAGCCCTTTTTGAGTATAACTATCGTATTCATCCAAGGCTTCGTTTTCAAGCGCTAAATATCCTAATTCTCTTGACTTAACCGCCCAAAGAACAATTTTTTCAATGCCTTTTTCTATGTCATAATTGGGTGGCGTAAAAACCCATTTCAATAATGTCAGGGCATGGTAAAACTGTGCACTTGACGATTGCAACATAACAGCACCTAATGTGCCGCCTACAACAATGATAAATGCTGGCAATTCAAATAAGGCGAGAATTGAGCCACCATCTAAAATAAAGCCCAAATAAATAGCAAATAAAGCAACAACAAGACCAGTAATACTGAGCTTATCCATGCTTAACTTCCTTAATTATAGCACTAGATATTTCATCTAAGGGTAAGGACAATTGTGAAATACCCGCTACGGCAACGGCTTGCGGCATACCATAAACGACACAACTTTGTTCGTCCTGTGCCCATATTGTGGCACCTTTTGTTTTTAACATGCGTGATCCTTCTCTGCCATCTGATCCCATGCCAGTTAAAATAACGCCAAGAACCTTTCCACCAAATATTTTAGCCGCAGAACCAAAACTAACATCAACACTCGGTTTAAAAGCTATTTTTAATGAATCGTCTTCAATTATTTTAATTTTTGCGGCACTTTCCGAACCTGTAATAATCATTTGTCGCCCGCCAGGAGCAAGGTAGGCACAACCTGGCTTAAGAATATCGCCATTACTCGCTTCTTTCACATTAATTTTACACAAAGAGTTTAATCTTGTAGCAAAAGCATTGGTAAATGTTGCAGGCATATGCTGCACCATAATAATAGGCAATGGGAAATCTTGGGGAAATTCAGTTAATATTTTTTGTAGCGCAACGGGACCGCCTGTTGACGTTCCAATAGCTAACAAAGCATATTTTTTACCTGAAGATGCTTTCTTCATATTCGCAGAAGAGACTTGTTCTCCTGCAGGTTGTCTTGTTCTAATAGTAGGTCTTGAGCTTTGAGCAGGATCTTGAATAGAATGATTAGAAGTTCTATCGCGTGCTATATTGGCCTTACTAACTCTGCTTTTTGTGGCTAGCTGAATGACACGTTGCCGTAACAAACTACCCGCCATTTCACTGTTTTGAGCAATTTCGTTGAATTTTTTAGGTAAAAAGTCTAATGCGCCAGCTTCTAAGGCATCCAGTGTCGATTTTGCTCCTTGATGTGTTAACGAAGAAAACATCAGTATAGCCGTTGGCGACTGCGCCATTATTCTTTGTACTGCGACAATGCCATTTAAAACGGGCATTTCAACATCCATGGTGATTACATCAGGCTTTAGCGATAACGCTTTGTCTACTGCTTCTTGTCCATTAACAGCAACATCGATAACTTCAAGCAGTGGATCCCTATTTAAAATATCAGTGACTCGTCGTCTAAAAAAACTCGAATCATCAACAACGAGCACTTTGTAGGTCATTTATTTCCTCTACTGTTTTATATATGCGACTTTTATGAACGCAGTTTTTTATTCACGGGTGATTTTTTCGCATAAAACTTTAACATGTTAGGTATATCTATAATGAGTGCAATACCACCATCACTAGTAATAGTTGCTCCTGCCATACCTGGAGTACCATGTAATAATCTATCAAGTGGCTTAATCACCACTTCTTCTTGACCAATTAATCGGTCAACTACGAAAGCAACTTGCTGATTACCTAATTGCACAATAACCACATGCCCTTTATCACGAGGTTTATCTTCATAGTTTCTGACAAGCCACTGATCTAAGTAAAATAGTGGGATTGCTTTTTCACGAACAATAATGGTTAACTGCCCATCCACACGGTTTGTATTGGTTAAATCTAAATGAAATATTTCATTTACTGCTGCTAGTGGCAAAGCAAAGGTCTGCTCACCAACAACGACCATTAAGGTTGGTAAAATAGCTAATGTTAGAGGCACTTTTATTTCTAAAATAGTACCAACACCCATTTCTGAGTCAATATTAACAGTACCATTGAGTTGGGTAATTTTTGTTTTAACAACATCCATTCCAACACCACGGCCTGACACCTCTGATATTTCAGTTTTAGTAGAAAACCCAGGTGCAAAAATCAAACTGAAGGCTTCGGTATCAGACATTCTTGCTGCTGCATCTACATCAAGCACACCACGGTCAATCGCTATTCCTTTCAGTTTTTCAGCATCCATACCTGCACCATCATCTTTAATGGTTAACAGGATATGGTCTCCTTCTTGTGATGCTGATAAAGTAACAGTACCTTGACGAGGTTTGCCTTTTTCTTCACGGATACTCGGTTCTTCAATACCATGGTCAACAGAATTACGTACCAAATGCACTAATGGATCCGCTAATGCTTCAACTAAGTTTTTATCTAAATCTGTGTCTTCTCCCACCAGTACTAGTTGAATATCTTTATTCAGACTACGTGCTAAATCACGTACAACCCGAGGAAAACGACCAAATACTTTTTTAATTGGCTGCATTCGGGTTTTCATTACCGCACCTTGCAGATCGGTAGTGACTGCATCTAAATTTGATACCGCTTTGGTTAAGTCTTCATCGTCAGAAGTTAACCCTAAACTGGTTAGGCGATTTCTAACTAAAACTAATTCGCCAACCATATTCATGATTTTATCTAGCCGTTTAGTATCAACACGTACCGTTGTTTCTCCTTGAGGAGTTGCGGGTTGTGCTGCTTTTTTGGGCGCAGGTGCTGGCGTCGGTTTGCTAGCTTGTGGTGCAGGACTAGAAGATGCAGGCTGTGCAATAGGAGTCGCAGATGACGCTGGCACATCACTAGGTCGAGTACTTGATGCAGCTATTTCTTCAGATGACTTGGCTTCACTGGGTTTTGGTGCATTACCTTTGCCATGTAACTCGTCAAGCAAACTTTCAAATTCGTCATCATTAATTTCATCATCCGAACTAGCAGTAGAGGTTGTAGAATTGTTTATATCTGACGAAAAGGCGCCTTGTCCGTGTAGTTCATCTAATAAAGATTCAAATTCATCATCAGAAATATCACCACTCGTATCAGTACTCGCTGAGTTATCATCCGAAGGTATAGTGATTGCTGAAGGGCTACCACCACCATGTAATTCATCAAGCAAACGTTCAAACTCGTCTTCACTCATGTCATCGCTAGCATCTGATATTTCTTCTTGATGTATAGCTTCTGGTGGAGCAACAACAGGTTCAGGAATTGGTGTTTCAACCACGGGCGCAGCGTCTTCAGGTTGACTTAAGCGGCGTAATTCTGCAAGTAATGCAGCATCGGCCGTGGTCAATGGTTCTCTGCTTTTGACTAAGTCAAACATATCATTAATCGTGTCAAGTGCAGATAATATAGTATCCATTAAATCAGCATTAACGGTACGTTTTCCTGTTCGCAGTAAATCGAATATATTTTCTGCGCCATGACAAACGTCAACAAGCTCATTTAAAGCCAGAAAGCCTGCGCCACCTTTTACGGTGTGGAAGCCTCGAAAAATAGCATTGAGTAAATCAGCATTATCAACATCATTTTCAAGCTCAACTAATTGCTCAGAGAGCAATTCAAGTATCTCACCTGCTTCGACTAAAAAGTCCTGTAGAATTTCTTCATCTGCTTCAAATGACATTCACTAACTCCTGTTAAAAACCTAAACTTGATAAAAGATCATCAACATCATCTTGATCTTCTACAACATCATCTCTTTCTTCCGCATTAACGATTGGCCCTTCAACTAAGTTTTCACCCACTTTAGGTGCAGACTTTTCTCGTTCACTGTCTGCTGTCATACCAAATGCAGTTAACATATTGATTAAACTTTCTTCAACTTCTCTAACTAAGTCAATAACTTTTCTAATAACTTGCCCCGTTAGATCTTGAAAGTCTTGCGCCATTAATACGTCGGTCATTAAACTATGGATATGCGTGGTTTCTTTGCCTGTTGTCGCTAATAAACAATCAAGATCCACACATAATGCTTTAAACTCTTTAAGCTCAATCTCATTATTCATTAATTTAGTCCATGCGGGGTTAACAGCACGGACTTGATCAGCAATGTTATCAAGCACTGGAAAAATAGATTCTACTGCATCCATTGTTTTGTTTGCGGCTTCTTCGGTGCTGGTAATAACATAATTTAAACGTTCTTTTGCATCAGGAATATCCGCTGTTGCTAAATCACTTAATCGTGAATCAATGTTGAAATTTGTTAAAGAGTCATGCAGTTGACGAGTTAATTTACCGATTTCAGCAAATAAATCAGAATTAATTGGATTTTGAATCTTAGAAATAAGCTCATCGGCTTTTTCTTGCTGATCATTTTCTAAAAATTCAACTAGAGACCTAGCCTGTTCTAATGAAATTCGTCCCACCATTGCCATATTCATGCAATATCCTCAACACTTAATCAAAGCACTAACAAATGTTTTTTGTGGACTGTAAGCAGCCCACCTAAATAAAAACTAACCTAAACGTTCGAAGATTTTATCTAATTTCGTTTTTAAGGTAGCAGCAGTAAATGGTTTAACAATATAACCATTTACACCTGCTTGAGCTGCCATTACTATTTGCTCTTTCTTTGCTTCAGCTGTAATTAATAATACGGGGATGTGAGCTAAATTTGCATCTGCGCGAATAGCTTTTAACAAGTCAATACCTTGCATTCCCGGCATGTTCCAATCAGTGACAACAAAATCAAAATCGCCATTCTGAAGCATAGGTAAAGCTGTACTACCGTCATCCGCTTCTTGAATGTTTGTAAAGCCTAAATCACGTAACAAATTTTTCACTATTCGTCTCATAGTTGAAAAATCATCAACAACAAGCACTTTCATATTTTTATCCAAGACACCCTCCGGCTAAACATTCATATTTCTAAAGGTTAACATAATTATTATTGTACTTAACTTTGCCAAGATTGCATACGAGCTTTTAACCTGTGCATTGCTTGACTATGAATTTGGCTGACGCGCGATTCACTCACATCCAGTATTTGTCCAATTTCACGTAAATTCAATTCTTCATCGTAATATAGAGACAGTACTAGAGCTTCACGTTCTGGTAAAGTACTAATACACTCACTTAAACCTTTTTTAAAGGCTTTGTGCTCAATACTTTGATATGGGTCATCACTTTGGCACGTACTGTCAAGCATCAGTGCATCTTCATTCACGCCTAAATCATCAATACCAAGTATTTTACCAGTACTCACTTCACTTAATATATGATGATACTCATTTAATGAAATTTCAAGCTTTTCAGCAACTTCTATATCTGTTACATCCCGCCCTAAACTGGCTTCTAGTTGCTTAATAGCTTCCGTAACCATACGGCTATTTTTATGCACTGACCTAGGAGTCCAATCTCCACGGCGCATTTCATCAAGCATCGCTCCGCGAATGCGAATACCTGCAAACGTTTCGAAACTAGCACCTTTGGTGTTGTCGAAATTATTCGCTGCTTCAAATAAGCCGATCATACCCGATTGAATTAAATCATCAACCATGACACTCGCAGGCAAACGTGCTAGCAAGTGATAGGCTATTCGTTTAACCAATACAGTATATTGTTCAAGTAACACTGTTTTGTCAATTGGGTTGATATAGGCATTAGTTTTTACCACTTTTTACTATTCCCACCAAAATTATTTTAAAATGCTTGTTGGGTCTTTAATGTTCAACAAACGAGTGATATTAATTAAAAGTTAGTAATCGAGTAATTGTTCAATAAAAAATTCCAAGTGACCTGATGCTTGATGCGGTACTGGCCAACGACTAAGATTTTTAGCCAAATCCTTAAATGCAATGGCTGCTGGGGAGTCTGGAAAGGCTTCAACAATCACTTGCTGCTTGCGCACTGATTTTCGAATATTTTCATCAAAAGGGATCACGGCAACTAATTCAAGTGCCACATCTAAAAACCTATCCGTAACTTTTGTCAATTTTGCAAATAATTGTTGCCCTTCTTTAGGACTGCGCACCATATTGGCAACCACTTTAAATTTGAAAACATTGTGATCTCGACTAAGTAATTTCATTAGTGCATAGCAATCGGTAATCGAGGTAGGTTCATCACATACAACTAACATGACATCTTGTGCTGCGCGAGTGAAGCTCAAAACCATATCAGAGATACCAGCCGCCGTATCAACAATGAGTACATCAAACTGAGTTTTCATTTCGCTAAAAGCACGTATTAACCCTGCATGTTCTGCATGGGTTAGATCAACCATAGATTGAGATCCAGAAGTCGCTGGAATAATTTTTATGTTACTAGGGCCAGTGATAATAATATCATCTAGTTCACATTCACCTGATAACACATGGGAAAGATTACGTTGTACTCGTAAGCCTAACATAACATCAACATTAGCTAACCCCAAATCGGCATCTAATACTAATACTCGTTTACCTTGTTGACCAAGAGCAACAGCTGTGTTTAATGAGACGTTGGTTTTACCAACCCCCCCTTTACCACCTGAAACTGCTACTACTTTAACTTTTTTTAAGTCCTGCATTTTTCTTAAGCCGCTCGCTTGATCTGACATTTATTACTTCTTATATTTCTCTTATGTTATTGCTAGTAGTTAATGCATAGTTCACTAAAATACGTCAATTAAAACGCTGCTATACAGCAACGGCATGCGTTCTTGGCATCGGCCTAACTGTTCGTTGAGCATAAGCTACATTGTTTTTTGCTGCCATTTTATCGGCAAGCGTAACTAATTTTTCAACATTTGCAACTTTAATATCTTCTGGGACTCTCTGCCCATCCGTAAGATAACCTATTGGCAAGCCATTTTGAATTGAAGTAGTGATTATTTCACCAATACTTACGCTTTCATCAAGTTTAGTATAAATACAACCCGACAATGGTACTTTTTTAAACCTATCTACATTTTCTTGCATAACCTGTTGTTGGCTGTTGGCCGCAAGCACTAAATAATTTCTTATTCTAACGCGAGTATTAGCTACTAGGTTAGCTAAATTTTCAGCTAAACGAATATCTCTTTGTCCCATACCTGCCGTATCGATTAGAATTAATTTCTTGTTAGAAAACTGTTCAAGTAATAAATCTAATGCTTGGCTGTCTTTTGCCAACTTTACTTGGCAACCAATAATTTTTCCATAGGTTGCAAGTTGTTCAAAACCCGCTATTCGGTATGTATCTGTTGAAATCAGTGCAACATGCTCATGACCATGTACTTGTGCAAAACGTGCGGCAAGTTTAGCAATAGTTGTTGTTTTTCCTACACCTGTAGGACCAACTAACGCAACAACACCACCACGATGAATAATATCGTTTTGAGTTGTATTAAGTTGCTCACCAATTAGCTTGGTTGCCTGTTGCCACGCTTCGGTGTCATTATATTGACTAGGTACATAACCCGCTATTTGATCGGCAATTTGGTCATTTAAACCTAAACCTAAAAGGCGATTAACTAAGACCGCTCTCTGTGGTTCTTTTTGGGCCATCTCTTGCCACATCAAACCCGATACTTGATGCTCTAATAACTTTCTAATAGAGGCCATTTCTTGCTGCATTTTATCAAAATTTTCTTGGGTAGCATAGCCATTTTGATCTGCCTGTTGCTCCGTAGACTGCTTTGTTTGTATTTTGCTTGCCATATGCTCAGCTTCTAAAGAAATATGATTTTCATCTTGTCCATTACTTTGTGTATTAACGGCTTCTGGCGAAAGAATAGTACCGTCAGGCTTAGAGTGGCGTAATCGCTCGGTAAAGCTACGTAGTTGATCTTCAATGTTTTCATCTTGGCTAGGTATTTGAGGTTCTGCCCCTAAATTAATATGTTCGGTGCTGATTGGTAATGTGTTATTAGTATTGTTTACTGCCTCATTTATTTTTGGTTGGTGCTGAACCTGTCTATTTAATAATGCAGATAGGCTATCTACAGGCATTTGTGTGTTTGTTGCAGTATTTGATTTGGTCTCTGATGCCCCTACCTCAGTTGATAGTGGTGATGATTGAGTAAGACTAACCGTATCATTTGATACTTCACGACTATTCTGCTCATCTTGACTGTGCGTACTACTTGTATGAGAAGTTTCTTGCGGTGTTACTTGATTATAATCAACCGCTGCCATTAACTCGACGCCTTCAGGAATTTTTTTATTAGACATAATAACTGCATCTACACCTAATTCTTCTTTTATTTGGGCTAATGCGCTACGCATATCTTTGCCTACAAAACGTCTTATTTTCACAGTGAACTCCTCATTTAGTGCAATTTTCAAGTGTCGACTTGTGAAATAACCGACCGAATTTCGGCAATTTCATTACTCGCACTATTTTTCTCGTTACTTTAGGGTCTGTTGACCTTTCATGTTTAAATTTTGTTCGAATTAAATGCTTTTTGATCGCGGCGCTAGGAATGTAGCATAGTTTTTCTATGTAAATTCCTTGCAACAAAGAGCAAGAAGCATTTAAACGGATCCGTAGGACAGCAAAGTTCAACAGACCCTAATTTATTGTCCAATGGCACTAACAATTTTAATTTGCTTGTCATCAGGTATTTCTTGATAAGAAATAACCCTTAAACTTGGTATAGTGTATTTTACAAATTTAGCCAGCACTGATCGTAGAATTCCAGAAGTTAACAATATTGGTGTATCGCCTGCCAATTCCTGCTGTTGAGCACCCTCTGTTAAAGATTTCTGCAACCGTTCTGCTAATCCGGGTTCAATACCTGCGCCATCATCTCCTGCCATTTGCATAGACTGGTGCAACATCTGTTCCAACTCAGGCGCCAAGGTTATGACAGGTACTTCATGGGCTGGGCCAACAAGATCTTGAATAATAAATTTTCGTAAGCTAATTCTCACTGCCGCCGTTAGTACTTCAGCATCTTGGCTTTTAGGGCCATACTCAACCAAGGTTTGAATAATCGAACGCATATCACGAACAGCCACACCTTCATTCATTAAACTTTGTAGTACTTTAACAACAGTACCCAACGAAAGTGTATCTGGAATAAAACCTTCAACAAGTTTAGGATACGTTTTCGCTAGCATATCCAACAAGTTTTGTACTTCTTCATGTCCTAACAATTGAGAAGCATTATTCGTTAATATTTGGCTTAAATGGGTTGCTAATACAGTTGCTGAGTCAACCACGGTATAACCTAATGTTTGTGCTTGCTCGCGTTGATTTTGGTTAATCCAAACCGCATCTAAACCAAAAGCGGGATCTTTTGTGACAACCCCTTCAAGTTTACCAAACACTTGTCCTGGGTTAATCGCTAATGCTTGATCATGGCGTATTTCTGCTTTACCAATTGTGACACCCATTAAAGATATTTGATAACTATTAGGGTCTAAGTCTAAGTTGTCCCGAATGTGTACTGGCGGCACTAAAAAACCAAACTCTTGCGACAATTTCTTACGTACACCTTTGATTCTGCTAAGTAATTCTCCACCTTGCGCTTTATCAACTAAAGGAATCAAACGATAGCCAATTTCTAAACCAATAACATCTACATGATGCACATCATCCCAATTCAATTCCTTAACTTCTTCTTCTTTTTGCTGCGTTTGCACTTGCTCTTCTTCTGCTATTTTTTCTAGCTCGATCGCCTTGGTAATTTTATGTCTGCTACCTAGATAAGCCATGGCACCAATACCGACTGCAAACAGTAAAAAAGCAAAATGAGGCATGCCTGGTATAACCCCCATGACAAACATAACCCCAGCTGCAATATAAAGTGATTTTGCTTGCCCTAACTGGCTACTTACCTGATCTCCCATATCTTGAGAGGTATTTTGACGTGTAACAACAATGGCTGTGGCAACAGATAATAATAAACCTGGTATTTGCGCCACTAAACCGTCACCAATAGTAAGTAATGTATAAATTTCAACCGCACTATCAAAGCTAAGTTCGTGCTGTACCATGCCAATAACTAAGCCACCAATGATATTAATGAATAAAATCAAAATACCAGCAATCGCATCACCTTTAACAAATTTACTGGCACCATCCATAGAACCATAAAAATCAGCTTCACTTGTTACTTCAATACGGCGTTCTCTTGCTTGTTCAGCGTTAATAAAACCCGCATTTAAATCAGCATCTATTGCCATTTGTTTGCCAGGCATAGCATCTAGCGTGAAACGTGCTGTTACTTCAGCAATACGCCCTGCCCCTTTAGTAACTACAACAAAATTGATAATAATAAGAATCAAAAAAACCACTAAACCAACAGCATAGTTACCGCCAATAACTACTGAGCCAAAAGCCTCAATCACTTTACCTGCCGCATCAGTGCCATCATGACCTTCAAGTAAAACAACCCGGGTACTCGCTACATTTAGTGCTAATCGCAGAATAGTTGCGATAAGAATAACCGAAGGGAATGAACCAAACTCTAGTGGTTTCAGGGTATAAACCGTAATTAATAGCACTACTAATGATAAAGCGATATTAAAAGAAAAAAGTACATCAAGCAGCCACGCTGGCATTGGTAAAATAACCATACCTAAAGCAGCCATAACTAATAGCGGTGTACCAAGCCCCGATATTTGGGATAAGTTTTTCTTATTAATTTGATTAAAATAGGTGGTTAATTGCATTGGATACAGCTTGCTCTTAATGATAAATTTTTGACGCTAATTAAGAATTAGCAAAAGCTATACCAACTAGGAGGATTATTTTAAGGGCTGTGCCGCAGTATCTTTATGGCTATAAATGCTCTTATTGTTTTAACAAATAAAACAATAAGAGCATCATTTGTAATATTCACCTATGATACACAGCATGGCGAAGGTAATCTTTAATTAAGTGAATCAACTCAATAATTAAAAAAATCAACTTGATATTTTAACTATCTTACAACATCAAAGCTAACTATCTTGTCGCTAACATTGCATTATTGTGTTATTTGAATTGGCTCACTTTCTTTCGCTTTACCTTGATTAATTGAAATTTCAACACGGCGGTTTCGTCGACGATTTAACGCATTAGTATTGGGTACTAGTGGTCGGGTGTCTGCATGTCCAGCCACAATTAAACGTGTTTGATCAAAACCTGGTACTTTAATCATTTCATGTGCAATAGCAACGGCTCGCTTACTTGATAAATCCCAATTTGAATCAAATAACTCTGAATCAACGCCACGGTTATCTGTATTCCCTGAAATCATCACTTCGCCTGGCATAGTATTGAGTAACTCACCAATTTGCCTGATAATAGGTTTGAACTTAGGTTGTAAAAATGCAGATCCGGAAGGAAATGAACCATTTTCTCGAATTCTAATAATAATTTGCTGTCCTAATGACTCAACTTCAATGGCACCATCTAAAATTTGTTGTTCAAGCTGTTCAGCCACTTTTTTCACTAAATCATTCACTTGCTCTTGTGCTGCTTTTTCCATTTGCTCTTGCGCTTGTCGCAAAGCCTGTGCAGATAATGAGTCTTCAGTATTTTGTGCGTTACCGCCACGTTCTTCCCCACGCTGCTCTTGACGTCCACCAGCAGAAGTTTCTTCACCTGCTTGAAATTCCAACATTTGTTGGGTCATTTCCATGGTTTGTTGCTGTAACAGCTCGATAGGCGTTGGATCAGGTTTTCCGGGCCTAAATTCCTGCGCAATAATACTTGTGCCTTTGGGGATGTCTTTTACTTCTATTTTATTTTGAACACCAAACGCAAACTTCATAGAGCCTGCTATTTGCTTAAACTTCATCACGTCCATTTCAGAAAAAGACAGTAGCAAAACAAAGAAACACATCAATAATGACATGAGATCAGCGAAAGTTCCCATCCATGCCGGTAGTCCTGGGGGTGGGCATTTACATTCTTGTTCAGCCATACAACCTCCCGTAGATTAATTCAGCGCTATTCGTCATCAGCAGTTCCGGCCTTACGTTTACCTTCAGCTAAATAATTTTTCAATAATCCTTCAATGACACGCGGGTTTTGACCATCTTGAATACCTAATACCGCATCAAGCACTAATTCTTGATTCATTTTTTCTTCCGCCATGCGCAATTTTAATTTAGACGCAAGGGGAATAGCGATAACGTTTGCTAAAAAAGCACCATAAAGCGTTGTTAACAACGCAACTGCCATGGCTGGACCAATTGATTTAGGGTCATCCATGTTTGATAACATAGCAACTAATCCAATTAAGGTACCTATCATTCCCATTGCGGGGGCAACATCGGCTAGGGCCATCAACATATTTGAGCCTGATTCATGACGTTCGGTAGTGAGGTTTATATCTTTTTGCAAGGTAGCTCTAACCACATCGGCATCATGGCCATCAACGAGCATGTCGATACCTTTTTGCATAAAAGGATTTGTTATTTCAGCTTCTTCAAGTGCTAAAAAACCACCTTTACGTGCCGCATCAGCCATGTCTACTGCTTTCTCAATTAAATCTTCAGGCTTTTCTAACTTAAACATAAATGCTTTAGCTACTATTTTACCAATTCCGAAGAATTGCCCTAAACTGTAATTGGATAAAACAATAAAAATAGACCCACCAAAAACAATTAAAACGGACTGTGTATCCGCAAACATCATAATGTCGCCTGACAACACCATCGCCATCACGAGTAAACAAATGGCACCAAGGATACCAATTAAGGTTGCTAAATCCACAAAACTCTCCTAAAACTGCAAAACTCATAATGTACTAATAAAATAATAGTACATTATGAGAAAACTATTCGCCATTACTTATCGCGTTATATGTTTATTATCGTCCATATAGTCAATAACTTAATACCTGATTTAGAATAATATTAACTAAAATTAGCATCAAGCTACGTTGACCATTGCACATAGCTAATGGTAAGTTTGCGCCTAGTGTTTAAAGAGTCTAGTGTATAATACCAATTTGATTAAATTTCTTCCCAACTCAGAGCTTCATTAGCGAGCTTAGAACAAGGAAAATTGAGTAAACATAGTTATTCTATATTTCTTCAATTTT
>Ga0193955_1000513_pt1 | contig 21533 bp, 17 predicted proteins | sample BB_6_MG_FD_140343 | JGI IMG/M metagenome (GOLD analysis project Ga0193955, IMG submission 140343) | Microbial mat bacterial communities from the Broadkill River, Lewes, Delaware, United States - BB_6_MG | ecosystem: Environmental > Aquatic > Freshwater > River > Microbial mats | place: USA... | reverse complement strand
TCCCCCCTGCCAAGGTCAACGCGTTGTGTTGTCTAAAAAGCATCTATGATGACGATATCGGCGGTGGCATTTTGTTTGTGCCGCCGCTGTTTCAGGATTTCAAGAAAACACGCTTCTCCGTTTCACTCCCAAAAGGATCCCATTTTAACAATGAATCGAAATACCCGATCTGTCCTGTCCCGAGGCCTCTGCTCTACGTGCCTGCTTTTTACTCTCCTTGCTTCAAACGCCCACGCCCGCAATACAGCGGAAAAAAACGAACCCGGCCTGGCCGGTAACATCAAACTGATGGTTGGGGTGACTCACTCCACCCCCGCCCTGGGTGCGGTCAGCGATGAAAATAAAACCATCGAGAACTTCACCCAGGATGCGGACTCGGAAACAACCCTGTTCCCCATCGCCCTGTGGAAGCTCGCATACACCTTTGGTAACCGCCGAACAGCACTGTATGCCGGCACCCCGGACACCAACATCGTCAAAGGGACCTATATCATGGAAGTCGGGGCCCGCCATCAGGTCGACAACGGAACCACCGTCAGCCTCTCATGGATCCCGGACATCCCCTTGCTGGACAATGAGGTGTGGAAAGACCCCTTCCTGACCGGCAGCGACCGGGAAGAGACCGAACGGGACGCCCAGGCCTTCCGACTCAAGGCGGAGACGATCTATGGGACCCCCTTCTACGCGTCTTTTGCCATAGGCTATACGGACATTGAAGAGGAAGAGTCCGGGCAATCCCTTACCAGCGACCCGGTCGACTTAGACGCACTGAGGCGATCAAGCGACGCGTACCAGTTGGAAACCGGAATCCGCATGCCTCTGAACAGAGCCCTGATTGCAGGGGCTGCTCTCACCTACCTGCGCAATGAGGCGGACGGAGAGGCAAACTGCTTTGACGATGTCGGCGGAAAGGTGGCCCTTGTCTTCCGTCATCCCGACTTCCAGGCTTTTACAAACCTCTCCGCCGACCTGGGAACCTATGATGCAAGCCACCCCGTCTTTGATGAAACCCGTGAGGACCGAGGCTACAGCGCATCCATGGGCATGGAAGTCCCCTTTGACTGGAATACGCTCAGGCTCTCTTTCTCCCTCATTATGAGGTACTCCCGCACCGATTCCAGCATCAATTTCTATGACAGCGATAGCACCATGGTTGGAGTCGGCACCACCTGCCGTTTTTAAGAGCAGTAAATAAACTATTCAGATCCTGAAAAGCAGCCTCCGGCGGCAAGGTGTGCCACCTTGAAAGCAGGTTGCGGATGCGCTTTGCCCCTCGTTCCTCGGGGCAAATCACATCCGCCTTTGAATCGAGAATTTCCAGGGATTATATATAAAAACCTGTTTGTAAACGTTTCAGAAGCTTGGCCTCCGGCAGGCGCGCCGGGGGCATTCCTTTTGACTGCTTTATACAACTTGTTGATGCGCACGCCCCACCGACGACAGCAAACCAACACCCGTAAGCTGGCGTATATGCCGTTCCCCCTTTGACAAATCGATATCAGCTCAACTATTCTAAAAAAGGTCACACAGACCTGCACCGCCCCACTCCGGCATCACGTGGTCGTAGTCCCTGTGCATATCGACTGAAATGGACATACACCATCCGGACCACCCGTCACTCGCCAGGATATCATGCAGACAACCTCCTTTGCCCCTCCTGAACAAACCTCCATCATGAGCATCAACCTCCGCTTCGGCCTTGCCGACGATGGGGTGAATGCCTGGGAGCATCGCTGCAAAGCCTTCGAACCTCTCTTTGAAGCGACCCGCCCCGACTTCATTGCCATGCAGGAGGCCAACAACTTCCAAACCCGATACCTTGCCCAGCTTCTGCGGGACTACCGGTTTGTCGGCGTTCGAAACCCGTCCCCGGACAAGTGGCAGAATAACCTGATATTTTACCGCAAGGAGTGGACCTGCCTCAGGCACACCCACTTTTTTTTAAGTGAAACGCCCCATCTGATGAGCAAGCTACCGGGAAGCAAATGGCCCAGACAATGTGTCATAGGACTGTTTGCCAAGGGAGAGAAACGCGTCATCTGCGTCACCACCCACTTTGACTTTGATGAGGAGGTACAAAATAAAAGCGCGGAGCTGGTTCTGGGTTTTCTAAAGGAGTTCCCGGAGGATGTGCCCGTCATCATCACGGGAGATTTCAACGCCCAACCCAACAGCCCCGCCCATCAAACGTTTCAATGCGGCGGGTTCAGGGACAGCTTTACCGGGAGCCACTCCTCCACCTTCCACGGGTTTACCGGAGAGGACTTAGGGGGCCATATTGACTGGATTCTCTACAAGGGGGATCTTGAAGTTGCGGAGGCAAACGTGATCAAAAAAAGCTTCGACGGCATCTACCCGTCCGATCACTTCCCGGTCATAAGCTACTTCAGAAGCATCGGAGTATGACTGCCGGCGGTTTGCAGGTGAACGTCGGGTGTCATTCCAAGAAGGGGATGCACGCGACGTCGGCCAGAGTGGCGCCAGGGCGGCACCACCAAATAAAAAAACCGCCGAAACCGGCGGTTTTGCAGTCAGCTAAAACGGGAAGAAGGAGGAAGAGCAAATATAGCCTCGTTGGGCTTTAACCTCTTTACGACTCATTAGGTAGGATGGTCAGGCAGGACTCTCCTCCCTCTTCTCAATCCCGTTTTTAAACCTGTTCTATGGCAACCGGAATGAATGCGTGTTCCGGTTTATTTTTTGTTTTGGGGGGAAGGGTTGCAGGTCTTATCCGTATCAGATTCAGCTCAGCTCAGTATCAAAACCCTGCGAGGTCCGCTCCGCTTCAACTCAAATCCTCCCCCCAAGACGGCCATCCGGATCGACCGGGTGTATTCAGATCAGATCAAACTCGCCCAGAATCCAACGTAAGAACAACAACTGGTACTTCAGCTCAGCACAACGTCGATCAGGCAATCCGGTAAGTCATCGCTTCCCGCTACATCTCAGAGTGGGAATGCGCAACAGCAATAAGCCCCCTTTTTCCAAAGTGATTTATACAGACTGCCGAACAAAATCAACCCCCAATGATAGGGTACGTATTAGGTATACATAATACCCAATACGTTGAAACCCCTTGATCCATGGGTTATCCAGCAATTCTGAAGGCTTTCAACTCTACGCCAAACCGCTCAACAACGGCAACCATACCCAAAAGTGACCATCGGTTACTTATTCGGTTGGGGGCAATAGGGAATGCTTGCGCCTTACGTCGACTGCATTCGGTAAGCCAACGCCTTCGAAGAAGACAAAAGCTGACTAAAAAAACGTTTATCAAATTTTTCAGAAACTTGTCACCCGGCAGGGGCACCGGAGGCAACGATGGGCTGAACAGTTACCATAGTCTTTATGCGTGCAAAACCATCGTTACAAAATATCCGGTGCAGATGCCGACAGAAGGGTCCTCAGGTTGGTTTTGGAGTGGGTAATCCCCAATTTTCTGCGGATATTCTTTCGGTGGGTCTCAATGGTTTTCACAGAAAGGGAGAGAATATCTGCGATCTCTTTGTTTGTCTTTCCCTCCCGGATCAGGTTGGCAATCTCGATCTCGGACGGGGTCAGCTGCAACTGGTAGGAAGGGGCCGTCTTCACCAAAGGCCGTGCAATGGTATTTAGATTGCTCTCCACAACTTCAAGGTACGCCATCTGGCGATCTCCCAACCGTGATCCTTTCAACTTCCCAATCCACGGGTGAATCATCTCACGAATGGTGAAATGAATTTCCTCTTCCAGCGCCCTTTTGTCCTTGCTCCTTTTTTTGAGCAGCACCTCAAGGGCCGTGTTCATCTCTTCAAGACCGGCGGTCTTTCGTTCCAGCTCCTTCTCCCGGTTCCGAAGCGCCTCTTCAACAAGGCTCACCCGGGTGACATCCCTGACAAAGGCCACCACGCCCTCTCCTTCGCAACACCGCATCATCCGCGCTTCATAATGTCGTTCCTCGCCTTCCAATACCAACGCGTAATGAAGGGTCTCACGCTCACCGGAACTTATGGCCCGATTGGAGGCGATGGTGATACGCCGGGCGAGTTCCTCGGGGAGCACCTCATAAACACTCTTCCCCATGAAGCCTTCCGGCGAGCGATAGAGGGCCATCCCCATGGAAGAGTAATCCATGAAAATCCCCTCACGCGAAAGGGTGAACATCAAATCGGGTAACCCCTTGATAAGCTGACTGCTCTCCTCAAGCTGTTGTTTCAGGCGCCGGTTCTCCCGCCTCAATTCTTCGAGTTCATCCGTGGGGGCCATGATATCTCCTGTCTCCTAAACAAACATCGTAACGATAAACCCGGCAGTTGAATGCGTGGCGATGAAGGGATGCCATCACCTTGTTCAATCGGCCATCGCCACAACCTGAGGATGCATATATCAAGTTGCCGGATTAATAATCAGGTTCCCACCCCGTTCGCGTGGTGTTTTTCTCTACAGTGGCTTTGCCGCCCATTGCCTGATTTTGTATTAGCTGGGTTTGACAAACAGGTGTTGATTGACTCCATGAAAATCTCCGCAACAGCACGCCCCCCAGGAACAAGGGGTGGACGCTTTCGAAGCCTGGGTCCAGAGGGTCCCCCCCCTGACCGTCGGAGACTCTTTTGTTCATGAACCTTCCCATCGAAGGCAAGTTGGGCATCCTGATCCACCGCTCTTTATGTAAGCAAGGCCGCCTGCGCTGTCAAGCAGTGAACAAAGGCAAAAAACCCGCATCGGCTCATGATCGCCGATGCGGGTTTTTATTTATTCTATGAATGAGCATTTCCGATGAGCATTTCCGGTATCAGAAAGGAAGCACCCGATCCCTGCAGCATCACCTGGGGTGACGGAGGTTTCTCACACGCTGGTCCCAGTTCCAGACGCTCATCATCCCGCCCATCATCATGGTATCCACGTTGTGGACAAACATGTTCTTGTCATTGACGCTCCCAGCCACCTCCACCTCTTTGTTCACAAGCTTCTGCTTGGCGCCTCGGTTCATGTTTGAGAGAAAGTAGGTTTCACCGTTGTCGGCCACGAGGACAAAATCCCGTTCCAGGGAAACCTTGGGATCCACTGCGCTGTCGGCACATGCTGTTCCATTGATAACACAGGCGGCTCCCTTGATCGTTCCTGTCACCGTCATCGTTTCGGAAAAAGCGGGAGATGCGGTAAAGACTGCCAGAAGTGGCAGTACCAGTAAAAGCACGTAAACTCTTCTGTCCATGATCTGTCTCCTTTTTGTGGGATCGTTTCACATACATGAACGGAGCGTCGGGGTACACGCTGTCCGCGGGTTGGTCAGAAATGCTGCGAATGCCTTAGTGACGAGCCCAAAAGACTTAAGACGTCCTTCCGGGGAACGTAATGTCTCAATCATTGCGATGCTTCTTTCTCAAGTCACTTTGACATCATTACTCGCATTATTATCGATAAATATCTTTATGTCAATTATTCTCAGAAGATAAATACCTCGTAAGCCATAGAGAAACCCCTTCTTTTCATTTCTCATGTATGGTGGTATAGCCCTCTCGTTACATGCTGTGCGGTTCTCTGCATAAGGATTCCCCCCACCACCACACAAGGGGTGGGATCCCCCTGTTTTTTTTCTAACGTATTTAGGTATTAGGCTTCAGTTATGAGTGTATTTGAAATCGTCATGTTGATCTGCTTCGGATTCGCCTGGCCCGCCTCCATCTGGAAATCGTGGACATCGCGGAACAACGCAGGAAAAAGCCTCCAATTTCTCTGTATCATTCTCGTCGGATATGCTGCAGGTATCACCCACAAACTGCTCTACAGCAATGATGCCGTCATCATCCTGTACTGCATCAACGCCGTTATGGTGACCACCGACATTGCTCTCTGGTTCCGAAACGGAAAGTTGATGAAAGAGGACGCAGCCGGACAGGACTTCGCCTCTCACCAGGGCGTCCATGGGTAGTCGTTATGAACCCGGCAACTATTGACCCAACACGTACCAATATGGAACCGACTGATTTCTTCATATAAAATCGTCGCACAACAGCCATGCGTTTAACCGCCGGGTTACTAAGACATCAGGGGAGCCCCACAAGGGCACCCCGACCTCCTTCCACCCCGCCTCGCCCACCCCGGCCCATATTTTTCTATACATCCCCCACATTTTTGGCTATTGATTATCGCTTGACGCACTAACATTGTTTTTATTGCAAGTGACACGTACAACCCAACACCCGGCGTACACCACACAAACAAGCAATTTTCAATCAACAAAACCGGGACCACCGTTCGTACACCATACTTGAGGAGTCGCACCCCATAAGAATTCCATCTAATGAACATATCAACTTGCAACAGGAGGGAAATGTGGAAATGCAAAACGTCGTTATGGTCAGTGCCTGCCGAACCGCCATCGGCAAATTCCAGGGAGCCCTGAAAAACGTCTCAGCACGCGAGCTTGCCGTCCACGTAGGCAAGGAGGCCGCTGCCCGTGCCGGCATCGATGTGGAGACAATCGATGAACTGGTCCTGGCCCAGTGCCTTCCCGGCATGCAGGGGTCCCTTCCCGCCCGCCAGGTCTCCAAGCGCATCGGGTTTTCCGATGCCAGCAGCGCCGTCTCCATCAATCAGAACTGCGGTTCAGGCATGCGCGCCGTAGAGATTGCCGCCCACAGCATCATGGTGGGCAAAAATGACATCGTCATGACCGTTGGTGCCGAAAGCATGACCAACGCACCGTACATGCTCCCTAAAGCAAGATCCGGCTACAGAATGGGAACAGGTACCATCGAGGATTCCCTGCTGACGGATGCCCTGGTGGATGAACTTGCAGGCGGCCACATGGGAACCACCGCTGAAAACGTGGCCGATAAATACGGCATCACCCGGGAAGAGTGTGACGAACTGGCCCTGATGAGCCACACCCGAGCCCTTGACGCCATCGAAGCAGGCCACTTCAAACGGGAGATCACCCCCTTTGAGATTGTCACCCGAAAAGGCACCACCGTCTTTGACACCGACGAGCACCCCATCCCGAACAGCACCATGGAGAGCCTTGGAAAGCTGAGGCCTGCCTTCAAAAAAGAGGGGGTGGTCACCGCCGCAAACGCCTCCGGCATCAATGACGGGGCCGCTGCCGCCATCTTCATGAGCGAGGCCAAGGCCAAAGAGCTGGGCATCAAGCCCCTCATGAAACTGGTCAACACCGCCTGTGCCGGTGTTGATCCGCTGCTCATGGGCCTCGGGCCTGCCGTTGCCATTCCCAAAGCATTGAACGGCACCGGTTACAGCTTCGACGATGTGGAGTACTGGGAGGTCAATGAAGCCTTTGCCGCCCAATTCCTTGGCGTGGGGCGCATGCTGAAAGAGGACTACGGCATGGACCTTTCCATGGACAAGACCAACCACAACGGCTCCGGCATCGCCCTGGGCCACCCCGTTGGCTGCACAGCCCTTCGCATCATCGTCAGCCTCTATTACGAGATGGAGCGCCTGAACCTTAACGTCGGCGGTGCATCCCTCTGCGTGGGGACCGGCCCTGCCATCGCCTCCCTCTGGACAAGGGACGTGTAAGGCCGTATAACGGTTTCAGAAAGCATGAATTGATACGCTGGCAAAACATCGGTATCAAAAGTGCCTCCGGCAGCCCTGCCGGAGGCCAAACATCTGCCCTTATTTCATTACGTCAGGGTTTGACAAACAGAGCTTGGTTTGGTTGTTTGTCTTGACCGCTCATCGGGCTTATTTCAGTGGGTTCGCCCCTCGAATTCAGAGGAAGAAGAGCTCACAGGTTGCCCCCTGCCGCCACACACTGCATAGCGCCATACCCCTCGTCAATGCAGATGCGAAGTGGCTCGAGTTACGACACCGATATGCATTTGCCACCCGCTTTCAAGGTGTTTTTTTAGCCAAAGTGGCTTCGCCACCCTTGACCCTATTCATCACCTGGAGCCGCCCGTGAAATCCTTTACCCTCTGGTTTGCCTCTTTATTTATTAAAGACCATACCCATACATCCGACCCCGAAGTGCGTGCAGCTTACGGCGCATTCGAAGGCTGGGTGAGCATCATCGGCAATACCCTTTTGTTTGCCGTCAAGCTCGCCATCGGCCTTACCGTGAACAGCGCGGCCCTCATCGCCGATGCCGTGCACACCCTCGCCGACTCGGCCACCTCCGCCGTGGTCATCGTTGGCTTTAAGATGGCACGGAAGCCCTCCGACAACGAACACCCCTTCGGCCATGGACGCATCGAACCCGTGGCGACCCTCATCATCTCCATCCTTCTTTTTGTGGCAGGGTTTGAACTCCTCAAGCACAGCGTGACATCCATCCTCCACCCCACCGTGGCAACGGCCGGCTACGGCGCCATCGCCATCATATCCGCCACCGTCATCGCAAAAGAGCTCATGGCACGTTTCTCCTTTATCCTGGGAGACCTCATTGATTCCGACACCCTGAAGGCCGACGCCCTTCACCACCGCAGTGACGTCTTCGCCACGATTCTCGTGGTGGTGGCCCTGATCGCATCGCGCTTCGGCTACGGCCAGGTGGATGGCATCATGGGCATCGGGGTCTCCGTAGTCATCTTCGCCTCGGCCTGGTCCATTGCCCGGGAAGCCGTCAACCCCCTCATCGGCGAAGCACCGCCAAAAAACCTCCTTGATGACATCGAAGGAGCCTGCCGCTCTGTCACCGGAGTCCTCGGCGTCCACGACATCGTGGTGCACAATTACGGGGAGAACCGCATCGTGTCCCTTCATATTGAGGTGCCCCACCACCTCTCCGCCACCGCCGTTCACGAGATTGCCGAAGATACAGAAGAGTCCGTGGGCCGGATTACTGGCGGCATGGTAGTTGTCCACATGGACCCCATCAACCGGGATCACCCCCACTACGAAGAGGTACTCGAAAACGTCCGGGATATCATCGCCGAGGATCCTCGGATCCTCACCTTCCACGACCTGCGTATCGTGGGGGAAACCCTTGACCGGGGCACCATCCTCTTTCACATCACTTTAAATAACGACAGCAGCACCACCGATCACCAAACGGTGATTAGCGACACCCGAAAAAAAATTGAGGAGCGATTCCCACACCTTGACCTCCTGATCAAAATCGCCCCCATGTACAGCTACAACCCATAAAAAAGCCTCCGGCGGCCCTGCCGGGGGCTAAGCTGTTGCCTTATCTATAAAGTGGGGTTTAACAAACAGGTCTTAAAAAAAATCCTTGAACGAATTCCGTTTTAGAAGCGGATGTTATTTGCCCCGAGAAACGAGGGAAAAATCACATCCGCTACCTGCTTTCAAGGTGGCACACCTTGCCGCCGGAGGCTGCTTTTTTCGAGCTGAATAGTTACCAACAAAGGAGATATTACCGATGACCACCATACCCGAACGAAACGATATACCGGATGCCCACAAATGGGACCTCTCCCCCATGTTCAAAGACGACGCTGCGTGGGAGGTTCTGTTCAAAGAGACAGAGAAAAAGATCTCCGGGTACAAAACCTATCAGGGACGCCTTGGCGAGTCTGCGACGGTACTCCGTGAGGCCATTGATTTTGATCTTTCGGTGAACCGGTCTCTGGAACTTCTCTACACTTACGCCCACCTCAGAAATGATGAAGACAAGACCAACACCGCCTATGACGGGCTTTATCAGAAAGCGGTCAACCTGTACGCCCGCATAGCCCAGGCGTCGAGTTTCTTCACCCCCGAGGTACAGGCCATCGATGAATCCGTGATGCAGCGATTTCTTGACGACAAGCAGCTTGCCGACCAGCGGTTTTTCATGGAAAAGATCCTGCGCTACAAACCCCACACCCGCAGCGAAGAGGTGGAAGAACTTCTGGCCATGTCGGCTGAATCCATGGGAGCCCCCTCCCGCATCTTCAGTCAGCTGGACAATGCCGACCTTCGTTTCGGCACCGTTACGGACGACAAAGGGCTGGACCACGAGCTCTCCCACGGCAACTTCATCGCCTTTCTCATGAATCAGGACCGAGGGGTGCGAAAAGCTGCGTTCACTACCTACTACGAGGCCTACGAAAGCCACAAACATACCATTGGTGCGTCCCTCTCCTCCTCCATCAAGAAAGACCTTTTCATCTCCCGGGCCAAACGATTTGACTCCACACTCAGCCGGGCCCTCTTTTCCGATGATGTCCACGAGAGTGTCTACACCAACCTCATTGACAGCGTCAGGGGCGGGCTCACCCCTCTCTTCGACTATCTGAAGCTGCGTAAAACAAAGATGGGTCTGGAAAAACTGCACTTCTACGACACCTACGTGCCCATGGCCTCCGATGTGGATTTCTTCATGGACTATGATGAGGCGGTGGAGGTGACCCTTGACGCCATGGCGCCCCTGGGGGAGGCGTATGTAAACACCCTTAGAAAAGGGCTTATGGGGGGATGGGTGGATCGATACGAAAACCGGGGAAAACGAAGCGGCGCCTACTCATCGGGCTGCTACGACTCCAACCCTTACATCCTCCTGAACCACGACCCCAAAAGCATCAACAGCCTCTTCACCCTTGCCCATGAAGCGGGTCACTCCATGCACTCCCACTACTCCAGAACAACGCAGCCCTACATCTACGGTGACTACACCATCTTCGTCGCCGAAGTGGCCTCCACCTTGAATGAGGCCCTTCTGGGGCGGCACCTCCTGGAAAAATACCGGGGGGATAAAAAGATGGAGACCTACATCATCAACCGGGAAATCGACAACATCCGCGGGACCCTCTTCCGCCAGACCATGTTTGCCGAATTTGAGATGCGCATCCATGGCATGGCCGCCGAAAACAAACCCGTCACCATTGAAACCCTCACCGAACTCTACGGAAGCCTGCTTGCCGACTACTTCGGCGAGACCTTAGAGATTGACGACGTACTGAAGCTGGAGTGCCTTCGCATCCCCCACTTCTACTCCTCCTTCTACGTCTACAAATACGCAACCGGTATCTCCGCCGCCCTTGATATTGCCGGGCGAATCCTCAAAGGCGAGGACGGTGCCATTTCCAGCTACCTTAAATTCCTCACCCTCGGAGGCAGCCAGTTCCCCGTTGATGAATTGAGAACTGCTGGCGTCGACATGACGCGCCCTGAACCGGTAAACAACACAATCACCCACTTCGGAAACCTGGTTAAACGACTGGAAACCCTTCTTTCATAGCCGTCACAAACCGGCACAAGGCGGCGGGGTACCCCCCTTCCGCCTTATGAACAGGTTCCCCCTCGCATCAACTTAATTTTTCAGGTATACTCAAAAACATCCGGTCGTCAGTTGTCACCTGTTTTTCTCCCGGCACATGCGTCATCCTCCCCCCCGGAACCCGCGTGCCGCCTGCTTCTCGTCATCACACCGGCTGCCACCCACTCACTATCAGGAGGTAGAGTATGACTGCCAACAACCAGGACCGCCGCTACAACCGATCTCAGAAAAAACAGGAATCCCTCACGAATCTTCTCGACTACGCAAAAATATATGGTGGGTTTGAGCATGCCGTTATCATTCACAACGAAAAAATCGTAGCCCGATCGACCCACACGGACCAGGCGCCCCGAATGAAGGACATCGCTCTCATCCTTGACAAATCAGCCGGTTACCTCGCCAAGGCGGCATCCTTTCCCGACATCGAAACCATCGTGGCCCAAACGGCCCGGGGCGACAGCGTGGCCTGCTACTATTTTAAATATACCGACGGAAGCCGCTGCGCGGTTGCCGTCTTATCCAAGACGCGAATCCCGCCTTCGGCTGACAAGATTTTTGCAAGAACTGCCAGCGGCTATGAACGCATCATACGCACAGCGGTGGGCTGAGCAGCATGTCTGCCCCGCAATGCTTCTCTGCCGGAGCCCTTTACAGCACTGCCGACCTTGCCACACGATTAAAGGACTATGGGCCTTGGAAGAATTGAATTGTACGTTTCGATGTAACCAGCAACATATACACGACTCCATAAAACGTTGAATAGAACGGCATTGTGGAAACGGCCGGAAAAAGTTGTTGTATCATTATTTACGACCGAGGCCCTCCCCCCCTCCAGCTGTGCCCCCTCAAACACAGCAAAGTGTTTCTTCTCCCCACGAATAAGAAGACAACCCCCTGGTATCACCCTCACTTTTTCTGAGATTCCCTCTTGAATACACTAGCTGTAGTATGCTTTAAAGGAGGTCACTCATTACCAAATCAAGATACATGTGTAATAAAGCAGCATCCAAAGAGCCTCGCAGCATTTGATTTGCTCTACTATCAAGTAGCAGCCAAGCACTATTAAATATCATCAAGACTCATCCCGTTTTTTTGCGAGGCCACCGGACAAATCGAACTCAGACATGTGCGATATTAGCGATTCTATTATCATTTGAGCCCGGACATCAAAGCCACGGCTGCAGCACCCCGACGCAAAAAACAACGTTCGCGTCAACCATGCATGTTCGTTACGGGCAGGGGGACTTCATGACAGAGGTAAAACAGGAACGCCGTACCAATCGATCCACAAACCAACGAGAGGCCCTGAGCAACTTATTAGATTATGCGCGGCTCAAAGGGGGATTCGATCACATCTTTATCGTCGATGATGATGGAGAGTTGGTTGCCCACTCCAATCCCATGGGTGATGCCGCGACCCTGGCCCCCATGGCCTGGGTGCTCCAAAAAGCTGCCGGAACCCTTCCCGGCCCCGTCTCCTTCGAAAAAGCCGAAACCGTTGTGATTCAGGTCTCAGAAGGAAAAAGCCTGGCCTGTCATTACATCAGGGGCAAATTTAACGGAGCCATTCTCGCCACAGTCGAAGGAAAAATGCCGTCCTCCACTGAAAAAATCCTTGCAGGTACCGTTGAGAGCTACCTGCGAATCCTCACAAAACGGTGACACTGACACCACCGCATGGCACCTCCTCCACCCCCCTACCATAAACAGGTATCTCCCCTGCGCCGTCATGTGCTATAGGACGACATGACGGCCTGAATCTCTAAGAGCATCCCTCATACGGCCTGAAGCCACACGTGCATCGTTTCCAGCATTAATAGGCTTATGTCAGTACCGGTTAACCAACAACAACCCTCATGCAACGATAGCAACCATGGACCATCCAACATCACTGACACCCATCGCCACCGTTCACTCCTGCTTCACAGAGAAGTTCGGGGTTCCACGTCAACCCGGAATCGTCACGGAAGCTGTCGGTACCATCGAACTTCTGGCCCCCTACAATCGCATGGAGGCGGTTCGAGAACTGGAGGGCTTCTCCCATATCTGGGTCATATTCCTTTTTGACCGCTCAGCACGGGGGCAGTGGAAACCCACGGTGCGTCCGCCACGACTCGGCGGGAACAAAAAAGTGGGGGTCTTTGCCTCACGATCCAATTTCCGGCCCAACCCCATTGGCCTCTCCGTGGTCCGCCTCCTGGGGGTTACCGAGGACAAGGGAAAAATCCTGATTCGGGTCAAGGGCCTGGATATTCTGGACGGCACCCCGGTCCTGGATATCAAACCCTACATCCCGTATGTGGACTCCATTGAGGGAGCCACCGGAGGTTTTGCTCCGGAGAGACCCGAGCCACGCCTTACCGTGACCTTTGCTCCCGAAGTGGTAGAGACCCTTGAAACACTGTCCCCAGACATCTACCCCAACGTAAAGAAGGTGATCGAGGGGGTCGTGGGACAGGATCCCCGACCTGCCTACTACAATGAAAAAAAGAGGGATGCATCCTTCGGTTTCTGCCTCTGGGATTTAAATATCCGCTGGCAGGCCGAAGGCACCGTTGCCACAATCACGGAGATCTCCCGATGACTGACAGCTACCCATGGGACGACACCCTTGAACCGGATGAGCGCCCGGCCCGCCCCAAAAAAATCACCCTCATCGACTACGATGAGAAGCACCCCGGCAAGGCAGACATTTTCTTAAACGGGAAAAAGGCCTTCAGCATGAACGCCTTTGATGCAGGGCTCCTTGAACGCGGCTCCGTCATGGATCCCGCCGAGGTGGAAAAGCGGGCCCTCGAAGATGAAAAACAGCGCTGCTGGGCTGCGACCCTCCGACTTTTGGGTGTCCGGTCCCAAAGCCGCCTGGAGCTGAAGCGACGCCTTCTGGGGAAAAAGTTCTCTGCAACAGCAACCGAGCAGGCCCTCTCCCGCGCCGAAAAAGCCGGGTTCATCAACGATGAAACCTTCGCCAAAGAGTGGATCGAATCCCGCCAGAGAAACCAGCCCAAGGGCCGTTACCTCCTCAGGCAGGAGCTCAAACAAAAAGGCATCGACGAAGCCATCATCGACCGCCTCCTCGAAGAAGTGCTGGATGAAACCGCCTCTGCACTCACCCTCCTGCGCAAAAGGGCCTGGAAGTGGAAAGGGCTGGATGACTACACCTTCAAGCAGAAGGCCTACACCTACCTTGCAGGCAAAGGATTCGCCTTTGATATCACTTCGGAAGCCGTGGATAGGTTCATCGAAGAGGAAAAGTAAGGGACGTAAAAAAGCACGCCTCCGGCGGGCAGGGGATGATCCCCTGCACCCCAGATTCGCGAATGCTCCCGGCCTTCGTTCCTCAGGCCGATCACTTTCGCTAAGGGGCTCCGCCCGCGGTGTTAACATCGGTGGCACAGCCCACAACATCATCCCCGACCACCAGTGACAGTGCATGTCGTTATGATTAGCGATAAAGTATTACCGGCAATAATCCGGTGACTGCCCCCCTCCGCCAGAAAAACCCAACAAAAGTCACGCCATAAGGTATCATTGCCCACCGCAGGCCAACGCGCTTGCAACAGATACTGCCAACCAACAAACGTCACGCGAATGCGGAAGCGAGAAAATGAGCATAACGACACCCGCCTCGCATTCGCCATAGGGTTTCGAGGTGCCCCACCTCGCCTTTACCCCTATTTTCCTTGCCCTTTCGACCTATTATTGATATTCGTTCTCTTTTGATCCGGTAACATCTTTCATGGGGCAAACACATTGATTGATGATTCGTAAAAATAAGGAAAGAATGCGCAGCTGGTGTGAACCACAGACCAGCGCGAGTCAAAGACTGACGCCGCCCAGCCTGGCGTTCTCCTCTGCCTTTTTTTACATGAGTCGGTCCCCAGCCCCTGAAAATGGTACGATCGTATAAGATTTTGGGTGTGATGCGACGCAGAGTCGCCGCATGTGACGGGCCCAATCCCCCTCACGGCGCTTAACACTGCTTCGCTTTAAGTGATTTTCTCGGTCCAAGGGGGCAGCAATGGAATTTGAAAGTGTTCTGGAGGTTCAGGAGAGGCTCGAATCTCAAAAGTATATCTCGTCCAAGGAGATATCAACGGTAGTCTACCTGGCCGTGGCCATGGAAAAACCCATCCTGGTGGAAGGCCCTGCCGGCGTCGGCAAAACCGAACTGGCCAAAAGCATCTCCAAGGCCCTCGGCAGACCCCTCATCCGCATGCAGTGCTACGAAGGCCTTGACGAATCCAAATCCCTCTACGAGTGGGAATACGCCAAGCAGCTTCTCTACACCCAGATGCTCAAAGAGAAAATCAATGACATCGTCTCGGAGACCGCTTCCCTTGCCGATGCCGTGGATGAGATCGCAAACCACGAAGATGCCTTCTTCTCCGAAAAATTCATCCAGACCCGACCCCTTCTCACCGCCATAAAATCCCCAGAGCCTGTGGTGCTCTTAATCGACGAGATCGACAAATCCGACCCCGAGTTCGAAGCCTTTCTCCTGGAGCTCTTGAGTGACTTTCAGATATCCATTCCCGAGATCGGCACCATGACCGCCGAAACCAAGCCCATTGTCTTTCTCACCTCCAACAACTACCGGGACATGAGCGACGCCCTCAAAAGGCGGTGCATCCACCTCTTCATCGACTACCCGAACATCGAAACCGAGATGGACATCGTCCGCATCAAACTCCCGGAAATCGATGAGGCGCTCCTGAAAAAGATCGTCACCATCGTGGCCCGCATGAGAGACATGGACCTGAAGAAAAAACCGTGCATCTCCGAGACCATCGACTGGGCCACCGCCCTGCTGACGCTTCAGATAGAAGACCTGTCGCCTGAGATCATTGCCACCACCTTAAACCCGCTCCTTAAATACAAAGCGGACTGCGAGTTGGTGAAACGAAACATCTCCGACCTGTTGGCCAGTTAAAGAAAAAAGCTGCCTCCGGCGGCAAGGTGTGCAACCTTGAAAGCAGATTGCAGATGCGCTTTGCCCCCTCGTTCCTCGGGTCAAATCACATCTGCCCTTAAAGCGGACATCGCTCAAGGATAGCTTTTAAAGACCTGTTTGTTCAACTTTCTAAAAGTTTAGCCGCCGGAGGCGACGTTGAGCTGAATAGTTGCAACCGAATACCGACTATATTACGGGTCCCACATGCCAAGGCGGCGAGGTTACGGCGAGGTGTATGCATGCACCGCCATTCAGCGTAACGCGTATGCTTGATTCTACGTTTTCCCGCCGGGTACTTGCCTGAGGAACGAAGGCAACCACCCGGCAACCGAAAAGTTTGCGGGAGCCATTTTCAAAAAGCGACCCGCCGGAGGCACACCACCATGGTTAATTTGACATTACGCTTTGTGAACTGTTGTCGGGCAGCGGATTTAAGGGTCTCCACTGCCGAAGTGCTGGACGCTGTCCAGCAGCTGGCCCTGGTGGACCCCTATGATGAGTTTCAGTTCCACACAGTACTCCGCACCAACTTTGCCAAGAGCCATCGGGATCAAGATCGGTTCGAGCAGCTTTACAAGCTCTTCTTCCATGAGATGAAAAGCGACCTCACAGGGGCAGAGATCACCCCGGAGAGCGAAGGGTTCGATGAGGTCATCGCCCAGATGGCCGAGGAGCTCGAAACAGACGGGGATGCCATGAAACAGGCCCTCCTCGACTTCATGGCTGGCAAACCCCTGGGGTATCTTGACCTCATCAACAAGCTACACAAGCAGGAAGAGCAGGCGGCAACAGGGCTTAAATCCAACATGACTCAGCTCTCCAGCCGCTTGGAAGTCATGCTCAAAATCAACGACATGAAGCAAAAGGTGCTCCAGTTCACGGGGGGCAACCATGCCATGGTGGATGATTCGATAAAAGCCCGCATTGAGGACGAATTCTCCCGCCGCCTGGAAAGTGCCTACGACCTCCTCACCAAAGAGCCGAAGACCAAAAACTCCGGACTGAAACAGGTGGCGCACAGCGACGAGCACTACACCGAAATCGGCCAGATCCCCTTCTCCTCCCTCTCCGGTGAAGAGATCGAAGAGGTGCGGGATGTTATCCGGCAGCTGGTAAAAAAACTCGAGGAGATTGCCACGCTTCGATATTCCGTGGCGAAAAAAGGGGACATTGACGTCAAGAAGACCCTGCGTCGGGCGGGAAAGTACCTGGGCATTCCCATCGAGATCGTCCGAAAGGACAAACCCCTGAGAAAGGGCAAGATCGTCGTCATCTGCGACGTCTCAGGGTCCGTCTGGGCCACGGCCCGATTCATGCTCAACATCCTCTACGCCCTGCAGGAGTGCTTCAGCAAGGTCAAGAGCTTCATCTTTGTCTCGGAACTGGCCGAAGTCACCGACTACTTTATTGAAAAGGAAGTCAACGACGCCATCGAAGCCATCATGAAGGACGCCCCCATCAACTACTACGCCCAGACCGACTATGGCATGGCCTTCCAGACCTTCAAAAACGACCACCTGCCAGACCTGGACAAAAAAACCACCCTTATCATCATCGGCGACGCCCGCTCCAACTACCAGAACCCCCAGGATCACATCCTGCGCCAGCTCCGGGACAAATGCCGCCGCATCATCTGGCTCAACCCCGAGCAGGAACGACACTGGACCGAGGGCGATTCCGAAATGTACACATATAAAGCCCACTGCCATGAAGTCCGCGCCTGCGGCAACTTAAATCAGCTCATCGATTTTATTCAGGAGTTGGTGTTGTAAAGGAATCACCCGATCGAGTCTGTTCTCTGCGTAGACGCTCACGCACCCGCCAGCCATGGGGACTTCACCTGAATAGTTGTGGACGAAAATGCGGTAGGTGGAGGCAGCATCAACGCGGTCGAGGGTCAGGGTCTCGGGGCCAAGGCCGTCCATGTCATCGCGGTCGAGGCGGGCAAGATCCGGAATAGACCGCATATGACGGTAGGAAATATGGAGGGTGTCGTCTTTGAGCAGGTGAAGATCGAGGTCGGCAGGCTTTTCGTCCCATTGGAGGACAAATCGGTAACTTTCCGGAGGAAGATCCTTGGAGACGAGGTACCGTTTGGACCGAATGGTTCCGGCCTGAACAGAAATGCTGGTTTCAAGGGGAATGTACCCGTCTTTTTTAAGACGAATACCAATGATTCCCTCCCCCATTGCATCGACAATCCGCTCGGGCATTACGATGTAGCCTTTTGCACCGGTGGTGACGGTCCGCTCCCTGTCGGGAAGAGCAAGAACCACCTCTGCCCCCCTGATGGGCTCGCAGCTCACCGCGTCTTTAAACGAGAAGACAATGGTCCCTTCCATCTCGGAGAACCCTTCCACGTCATGGCGTTCCCGGTCATCCCAGCAGGAGCACTCCGCAGCAACAGCATTTCCGCTTACCCAAAAAAACAAACACAGCAATAAAGCACACCAGAATGCCTGCCTCATATCCCCCCCATCAAAAACAATTTAATCATGCCGTTAAATCCGCTCCTCCCTGCTTACTCCGGGTCAGGTATCATCGCACCTACCCGCCCCCCCTTCGCGCCATGCAACATCAGCTCTTTCATACAACAACACGCTGGACTTTCACAGTGATACCTGTCACATTTCAACCACATACACACCACAAAGAGAACATCATCTCTTTGTGTGCTTGGCGACGGGGATTTCATGCTTTGTTTCGGGCTTCCACTTCGACCGTGTCTTTTAAACGTGACGAACCGCGGCTGACCCTCTTCCTGTCACCCACTCCCCAGTGCCTGAAAACCGGCTTTTTCCCTTTTTAGATGCAGCCACTGCGCCCCCCAAAACAAGGAACCTGAAACGACAATCAACCACATGTCATATTGGTATTGAAGAACCCATCAAATAGGTATATATTCCCATCCCATGTATACGTATCAAAAACAGAATCTCTATTATGCACAGGTACTTCCCGGTATTGAGGAGGAGCTGACGCGTGAGCTTTCATGGCTCGGCGCCGAGGTAACCAAGACCGAGTTCGGAATTCTGACCTTCACCACTGATAAGGCAGGACTCTATCGCATCAACCTTCGGTCACGGCTTGCCACCCGCATCCTTGCCCCCTTGATCTCTTTTCGATGCCCTGATGCCGACAAATTATACCGCGCGACCCGTACCATGGACTGGCGAGACTTTCTCCGCCCCAACGGGTCCTTTGCCATTGTGGCCAACGTTTCAGAGACCGAAACGATCAACAACTCTCACTATGCGGCCTTGAAACTCAAGGACGCCATCTGCGATTATTTCCGAGCACGAACCGGACGCAGACCCGATGTGGACAAGAAGTCCCCGGACGTTATTTTCCACCTCCACATCCGCAAAGGGCGTGCCAGCATCAGCGTGGACACCTCCGGCGGTTCCCTGCACCGACGCGGGTACCGCACCCAGGGTGTGGCGGCCCCCATGCAGGAGACTCTGGTGGCGGCGATCCTTGCCATCTCTGAATGGGACCTGGAAACACCCCTGGTGGATCCCATGTGCGGCTCTGGAACCATTCTCTCGGAAGCCCTCATGCTCTCCTGCGGCATCCCGGCCGGCTACCTGCGCAAGAACTTCGGTCTCTTTAAGCTCCCCAACTTTAACAAGAAGCTGTGGGATGCAGAGCGTCAAAAGGCCATCAAAAAGATCCAGCCCCCTGAAGAGGGCCTGATCATGGGCAGCGATATCTGCAAAACCACCGTGGCTTCTGCCAAAGAGAACCTTGCCAACCTGCCCGGCGGAGACCAGATCCCCATCTTCCGAAAAGATTTCCGAAAACTCGAAATCAACGAAGAGAGCATCATCATCTGCAACCCCCCCTACGGCATCCGCCTCGGTAAGGAAGAGGAGATGAAGACCTTCTACAAAGAGTTCGGCGATTTTCTCAAGAACGAGTGCAAAGGGTCCACCGCTTACATCTACTTTGGTAACCGGGAGCTCATCGGAAGCCTCGGCCTGAAAGCGGAATGGAAGCGCCCCCTCATGAACGGCGGCCTGGACGGTCGACTCTGCAAATACGTGATGTATTAATGGATACGGCGCCTGCAACGCCTTGATTTAAAGGGCGCAGAACAAAACAAACGTACAAAAAAGATGCCTCCGGCGGCAAGGTGAACCATCTTGAACGCTGGTTGCCGATGCGCTTTGCCCCTCGTTCCTCGGGGCAAAACACACCGGCTTTTTCATATAAATTGTACGCTTATTTATTTCCAGTAGCCTAAACGAAGTGGACGGATGGTATGGCCAAGAAAAAGCTGGTGCGTTACGAAGAGATTCACAATTTCCCCAACGTCATCTACACAGAAATTGTGGATGCGGAAAACCGCATTGTCAGCCGGAACTGGGACGAGCGCTCCTTTGAAAAGGAGCAGGAGACCGTGATGGAGATCGGCTGCGGCAGAGGCGAGTACTGCATTGATCTCGCCCGGCGCAACCCACACAAAAACTACGTGGGCGTCGACCTCAAAGCCGACCGCCTCTACATCGGTGCCCTGAAAGCCAAGGAAGAGGGGCTCACCAACGTCATGTTCGTGAGAATCCGTGTGGAGTACCTCATCCCCTTTCTTCAGGATCAGCGCCTCTCAGAGGCCTGGATCACCTTTCCTGATCCGTACAACCGGACCATCAACGGGAGAAAGCGCCTTACGGCCGGCACCTTTCTGGACGTATACAGACAAATCGTGGAACCCGGCGCCCACCTGCACCTCAAAACCGACGACCCCACCCTCTACGAGTTCTCTTTAGAGAGCCTCAAAGAGAACGGGGCCGATATCCTCTTTCACACCAACGACCTTTACAGCGTTACGGAAGAGCTCGGGGACGCCACCGCGGTCCAGACCACCTACGAAAAACGCTACATCAAAGAAGGCCGGCTCATCAAATACATCCGGTTCTGCCTGGATTAGAAAGAGTGCCTCCGGCGGCAAGGGGATGATCCCCTTGACTCCAGATCCCAAACCATGCGAGACGCTCCGGCGGAGCGCCTCGCATGGAATGCAGGGCAAATCTACCCCTCCCTTTAGATCGTTTTTCAACCAGTGAGAAACAACGTACCCCACTCCTCGATCATCTGATATCACCCCCTTAAACATCTTACCGCCACACGTTTACTACACGTTGGACGATGCGCACAGCGCACCGATGGTACCCATGTGTTCACGGGCGCAGCCCGTAAGTGAATGTGGCGTGGGCGAGGAACGAGCCCAGGGAGCATTCACAAACCTGGCATGTCCACAAGGGCACCGGTTAAGGCTGAAATGCTTGAGGTGGGAAGAAACCGGATCTCTTTGTTGTGTTTTGCGCATAGTTTTTTAACGCTGCGGGCGGCATTATGACTGTTGCAGGAGACGGGGCAGACCACCATGTCACAACGGCTCACCTGGTTTTC
>Ga0193955_1000512_pt1 | contig 21554 bp, 21 predicted proteins | sample BB_6_MG_FD_140343 | JGI IMG/M metagenome (GOLD analysis project Ga0193955, IMG submission 140343) | Microbial mat bacterial communities from the Broadkill River, Lewes, Delaware, United States - BB_6_MG | ecosystem: Environmental > Aquatic > Freshwater > River > Microbial mats | place: USA... | reverse complement strand
GTAGAATCAAAAGCTATATCTCTACACTCAAAAAGAATAATATCTCTATACTTCAAGGCCTTAGAGATGCTTTAGTAGGTAAATCTTATCTACCTATCTTTCGTGGGTGCTGAATGGTTACGATCTTTTAAAGTATTCATAATGGAGAGTCGATTGGGTATATTAGTTAGGGCATCGGTATTGGCCAAGGCTTCAAATATCTCTTTGGACTTTTCAATCTCTTTTGATTTTTTTACCTCTAAGACAATATGGTCTTTATACTCTTTAAAGACATTTTTGATAATTATCGATAAAATAAGCGATATAGCCAAACTAAAAATAAGTAGAATAATAGATGCTAAGATAATGATATTGATACTCTTTTCATCATGAATGGCACTGTTTTTGATCTTATTTTCAATGTGTTGATGAAGGGTATCGATATAGACCCCCGAAGCCACATACCAATTAAGCTCAGGAAGAAGATTGACATAGGTGATCTTCTCTTCCAATGCCTTACTCTTTGGATTGCTCCATTGATATTTGATAAAACCACTCCCCTCTTGGAGAATTTTGGCTTTAAACTGCATATAGATATCTCTGGCTTTTTCATGTTTACCATCAAAAAGATGCGCCCCTGATAAGTCGGGATTGGGGTGGGCAAGCATCCTGCCATCCATGGTGCCAACCATTAAATAACCATTGCTATCATAGATAATATTACGGGCGATATACAACAGATTGTTTTTGATACTCTCAAGATTTTGGGGGTTGGCATTGGCTAACTCAATTTGTGATTTGGCAATAGCGATAAATCGATCCACCTCTCGTTTAGCTTGTGCCTTTTTATTTTCAAGGTAGTTGGTTTTTTCTAACTCTTTAATTTCATGATGGTTTTTGTTAGCAGAGTAGACAAAGAGCCAAACCACACTTGCCGTCACAATGGGTACTATGAAGATAGGGGTAAAACGAACCACAGAGATAATTACCTCGTCTCGATAGTCATCTGTTTTGTTGCGATATTTGAGATAACCAAGTATCCCAATAAAAAGCGTAAAAATTAAAGCAAAAATAATAATAAGATCAATGAGTATGCTCTCATACTCTTGATAGAGCGAAAAGGGTCTATTAATCACCTGACTCTTTTGAGGTAAGCTAGAAAGGTCATCAATACCGTATCGCTTTAATCCATTGTAGTTAAAGATATACTTATTGGCTTGGGAGTAGGCAATGGGGATACTCTTGGGTGCTTCTCCTTTAAAAATTCGTAACGCCACCTTGGACATCGCCTCACCTTGAGAATAACCACTAATTACTTTGCCCCCAATGACATTATTGGAGATATTAAAGTTAAGCAGACAATAGACAGGAGCATTACTCCCCTCTAACAGATAACTGCCTATCTTCTCATAAGTGATATACCTCTTTTGGCTATCGGCAAAATAGACACCAAGGAGGATTGCCGTATCCTCACCCAATTCATTGACTCGATTTTTAAGCTCTCTAAGTGTGAGGTTTTTGGAATACATAAAATTAATCTTATCATTATAGCCTTTAAGAGCCTTTTGTATATCCCTTTTCCATACTATACCTGTGGGGAGGTAGTCATTAATAATGTAGATGTTTTTGGTATTAGGATGAAGTTTTAAAATCGTATCGACTGTCTCTTTGACCGAAAACTGCTCAGCAACTCCTGTGAACTTTTTGACACCTTTGAGCATTTTCTTTTCAAAGCCATTGACCCCGCAAAATGAGACAGGTACTTCACCAAATAGCTCATTACGATTTTTGATCAAAAAATTAAAAGCATTATTATCTGAAGATAAAATAAGATCAAAGGTGATATTTTTATACTTTTGATGATAGATCTCTTTGAGACTCTTATAATACACTGATGAATGGTGTCGTTTGGTATCCATATACTCGGTGTAGATGACATAGTTATTACTGCTTGGTTTGAGTGTATCATCAACGGCTTGATTGATATTTTCAATCCATGTCATACCAGGATGATAGGAGTGTAGCAAAAGTATATTCTTTTTTTCAAGCTCTTTTGCCAATGCAAGGTTGGCAAATAGTAGAGATAAAAATAAAAAAAGTTTGAGCAATTTTTTGAGCTTCATTATCATCTTTCTATTCTATCTTGAATAAGCTTAACACAATTTATTGCTTTGATAAGATTATTAAAAATTAATAGTTATCAAAGCATTGTGTGTTGTTAAGAAAATACTCTATACGGTTTTAGAAAAGCTCTTTTTTGAGCCTCGATACTTTTGCATATAAGCATCAAAAGGCATGGCGATATTACGAATGAGTAGAGTTCCTGTAGTAGATACACTCAGCTTATCTTCGCTAATCTCCACTAGCCCTGCATCCACAAACTCTTGGAGTGCAGATAGGGCATTGGCAAAGTAGTTTTTAAATTCAATACCATGCTCTTTTTGTACCCGTGCAATATCAATAGAGAAGTTTGCCATCAGCTCCATAATGAGCGCTTTTCGCAAATAGTCATCATCGCTTAGCTCTACGCCTCGCACAAAAGGAAGCTTACCGCTATCAATCATCGCTTCATACTCATTCATATCTTTTGAGTTTTGGGCATAATATCGTGTACCCTCTCCGATACTTGTCAGCCCAATACCTATCAAGTTAGCTCCGCCTTTTGTCGTATAGCCTTGGAAGTTTCGGTGCAGTTGTCCCTTTTCAATAGCTAAAAAGAGCTCATCATCAGGCTTGGCAAAGTGATCCATCCCCACCATCTTGTAGCCTTGCTTTTCAAAAAACTCAATGGTGTGTTGAAGGATTTGTAGCTTAACATCAGGAGTGGGCAGAGTCGTCTCATCAAACTTACGCATGGTCTTCATAAGCCACGGTACATGAGCATAGTTAAAGACCGCTACTCTATCGGGATCAAGTGCCGTTGAAAGCTCTAACGTCTTTTTAAAGCTCTCCAAGCTCTGATAGGGCAATCCATAGATAAAATCCACATTGATGGAGGTAATACCGTATTTGCGTGCAAGTTCAACTGCATCTTGGGTAAGCTTAAGGGGCTGGATCCTATGAATCTCTTTTTGTACCTTCTCATCTAGGTCTTGTACCCCAAAGCTGATACGATTAAAACCATGTTTATTAAAGACCTTCATCTGTTCTTCATTAAAAAAGCGTGGATCGATCTCACAGCTAATCTCTGCTTCATCGCTCCAGTTGCCAAAGGTAGCTTTGATATACTCCATAATCTCATCAAGTGCCTTGGCGGAGTAAAAAGTTGGCGTTCCTCCACCAAAATGAAACTGAATCACCTCACGGCTTGTATCAAGGTGCGTGGCGAGTAGATCAATCTCTTTTTTAAGATACTCTACATAACGATCAAGTTTGCTCTGCTTGGAGGTAAAGACCACATTGCAGCCACAAAAATAACAAGCACTGCGACAAAAAGGAAGATGTACATAGAGTGAGAGTTGCTCAGTAGAGTTTTTAAGATAGTTGATATAGCTCTCATACTTAAAGCTATCACTAAACTCTAATGCTGTGGGGTAACTGGTATAACGAGGACCTGCTTTGGAGTATTTGACAAAGGCATTAAAATCAACACTACTCATTGGCATCTCTTTTGCTATCGAGCCAGACCATGATCCCTTTTTGCACATGCAGTCTATTTTCTGCTTCGCTAAATATCTCTTCAGCGTGATCTTCAAAGACCTTCTCACTCACTTCAAAGCCACGATAGGCAGGGAGACAATGCAAGAACATCGCATCTTCTTGTGCGAGTGCCATCATCGCATCATCAACGAGATACCCCTCAAACTCTCTAAGCTTTTGCTCTTTTTGATCCTCTTGCCCCATCGATACCCATGTATCGGTGGTGACGACATTCGCCCCAGTGATTGCCTCTTTGGGGTCGTTGCCAAAGCTTACCTTGGCATCTTTTTCTTTGGCAAAGGCAATGACATCTTCGTGGCACTCATACCCTTTGGGTGTTGCTACACGCAGTTCAAAACCTAAGATAGAAGCCAATAGAACCCATGAGTTGGCAATATTGTTGCCATCACCCACATAGGCTACGATAGCATTATCAGCTTTGCCAAACTCTATCATGGTCAGATAGTCTGCCATAATCTGCACAGGGTGGTATTTATCGGTGAGTCCGTTGATCACGGGCACTTTGGAATAAGAAGCAAACTCATTAATCTTATCTTGAGAAAAGGTTCGAATCATTACCAAATCTACCATACGGCTAATCACACGTGCCGTGTCACTCATTGGCTCTCCACGACCCAGTTGAATATCATTGGCAGAAAGAAAGAGTCCCACGCCTCCTAGCTGATAGATACCCGTTTCAAAGCTTACTCGAGTCCGAGTGGAGCTCTTTTCAAATATCATCCCAAGGGTTTGCTGCTTGAGGTAGGGGACATACTCACGGTTTTTGGTTTGTGCTTTGATCTTAAGGGCTAGATCAATCATCTCTAAAAGTTCAACTTTGGTGAAATCTTTTAGTGTTAAAAAGTGTCTCATAATAGTGATTCCTAACGATTGGGTTACTTTAAATATATAGTGTTTTTATGAATTTTACCCAAATAAAGCTATAGGAGTAATTATAGTCATAGTTTATTTTTTAATTATTTTGTTACTCTTTTATCTCCAATTCCCGAATTATTAGGATTAAAATTCGTGTTCATGCTTGTAATAGTGCGTTTCAACAATACTTGAGTGCGTCAAAATAAAAAATATAAAGTTCAATTCTATGAATGAGCCAACACTCAAAATTTATGCTTTTTAAGATTGGACCTTTACTAGTAAAGTGCCTTAGTTGCCTTATTTTAAAGCTTTTTTTTGCTATACTACGCATAAGTTTTAGTAATAAAACAAACAAATTTTAAGGAGATTATGTTATGGATATGAATAATATTGACGCAGGACTAGATGAGATCATGTCACTAAATGGTGCACTTGCATCAGCTTTAATTGATTGGGAGAGTGGTATGACACTTGGAACTCGATCTGATGGTAAATTTGATATTGAAATGGCTGCTGCAGGAAATACCGAGGTAATTAAAGCAAAAATGGCGGTAATGAAAAGTACTGGTCTTGGTCAGCACTCCATTAAAGATGTTTTAATTTCACTTGATAATCAACAACATATTCTTATGATCGTACCAGATCATCGTGAACTTTTCCTCTACGGAGCGTTCTCTTCAGATACAACACTTGCTCTTGCTAGAAAAAAGATGCAAGACGTTGCAGCAGGATAAGTTGCTAATGTAGAGATAGAGGCTCTGCCTTGTCTCTACAACTCTACACTCTTTTGATACGATTGAAGTAATAATCTATACTGTGTCTGTTCTTGCATTATGGCTTGATTGACCAAAGAGACAAAATGGATAACCTCTTTTGCTTCAATTTTTTGTGCTCTTAATCTAAGCTCTTCTAAAAACTCTATAAGCGTAGCTGTATTCTCACTCTCTACGAGTTGTTCAAATAGAGTATAAACCCCTTTAAACCAGTTATAAAACTCAATAAGCTCTTCTCTATAGACCTTTGCATTACCATTGTAGTGTGCCATACCATCATGTACACTCAATAGTTCTATCGTCTCTTTTTTGGTTTTTTTATCTTTAAACGTATTGTGCAGTACTGCTTCGCATCCCTCTAAAATATTTTTAAATAAAACCTCAAACTCTTTTTGTCGTGATTGGATTTTTTTCATACTGTTTTGATGAATACTTAATAACTTAGTGCTAAAACCATCTAATGCACTAATTTCAACACTATTGGCCTCTTGTTGCATTTTATCAAAAAGTGCTGTTGCATTGTGAAGATCTCTTATTGCTAAGAGCTCTTCAACTTTTTTAATGGATGCTTTATACTTCATATGAAAAAGTGCAAGCTCGTCGTGATTATCCATCCTCTTCTCCTGCTTTTTATCTATTAGTTTTGATAACTTGAAGCATCAAATGCATGTTGATACTTCTCTATAAACTCTTTAAGTTCCTCTTGCTCTTTATCTAAAATCTTTCGCAATGATTGTGATAAGCCCATCATAACTTTGGCTTTGATTTTTTCAGACTCTTGGTTGAGGTCATCGACAAGAGCTCTTAATTTCAAAACATCGTGCTTATTGTTTTTGATCACATTCACAGAGTCAGCAAACTGTTTGTAAAATGCAATGAGTGTATCGTGATAGGCTTGGGGATTATCAAAAGCATTGAGGGCTTCATCAAGGCTAAGTACACTCGTGACATACTGCTTCTCCTCTTCACTAGCTTGTTTCAAAAAATCATCTTTATAGATATTACAGGCTTTAAAAAAGGTATTGGATACCTCTTCATACTCATAAATAAAATCTTGAAGTCTAGTTTGTCGTTGAGTAAAGATTGCTTGAAGCGTAGAGCTAAGCCCATTGAGCATATCAATATCTACACGATTAGCCTCTTTCTCCATCTTAAGCATAAGTTTATGCATCTCATCACTTTTGGCATTTTTAAACAACTCTTTAAATTTTCTAATTGAGGCATGAAACTTGGCACTAAACAAGATAAGATCCTCTGCTTTGGGTGCACTCTTGTCCAATTTGGGCTGAATGTATTTGATCAACATACCGTAGAGTTGTTCCATATAGATTGGTTTAGAGAGGTGTTCTGTCATCCCCGCCTCAAGTGATCTGTCTATATCTTTTTGTGCTTGGGTTGCGGTTAAAGCAATGATAGGCAGTTTATCGTACTGTTTTTGAGTACGAATAGCCATAGTTGCCTCAAGTCCATCCATAATAGGCATATTAAGATCCATCAAGATCAAATCAATGCTTGCATCACTTGATTGAAGATACTCCACAAGCTCTTGACCATTATCAAAAAGAGATACTTTAATCTCAGTATCTTCAAGCATGGCTGTAATAACGGTTTGATTGATCTTATTATCTTCGGCTACGGCGATATGACTCCCTTTTAATCGTACAAGATCTCGTTTGGTGAGTTTATTCTCTTTGGATGTAAGTGAGACAATCTCTCTTTGGTAAACTTTTAAAATAACTTCAAAGACTTGATGGAGGTTAAAGGGCTTAAAAAGATAGGCATCAATGGATAAACCATTAATCTTCTCCTCTTCACTCAGCTCTATAGCACTGTTAAGCACCACTATTTTGCTCTTTGTAGTATGAGGTGTTATATCCTCTTTCAACACTTTAATCATCTTCATATCAATAAAAATAATATCAAACGCTTCATCTTCAATCAAAGCTTCTGCCTCTTTAATATCACTCATAACCGTAGAGTCATATTTAAAATAGTTAAGCATATTACTCAGAGCATTGAGTGTGGATTGGTTGTTATCAATAAGCAGTACTTTTTTACCTACCAAATCTTTGGAAGGGAGGTGATAGAGACGTTTATCGGTCTCAAAAGTTGTTTGAATAGTAAAGATAAACTCACTTCCCTTACCGTACTCACTCTCCACATGAATATCTCCACCCATCAAGTTAATAAGCTGTTTGGAGATCATAAGCCCTAAGCCTGTTCCCCCATATTTACGACTTGTTGATGAGTCTGCCTGTGTGTAGTTTTGAAAGAGTCGATTGATCTGTTCTTGCTTAAGTCCAATACCTGTATCTTTGACATGAAACTCAATGGTTGTATCATCTATTGCACGAATCAACAAGGCTACTTCACCACTTTTGGTAAACTTAATCGCATTACCCATTAAGTTGATAATTACCTGTCCCAATCGCAGAGGATCTCCCCTAAAAACACTGTGTATACGATCTTCAAGATCAAAGATAAGCTCAATGCCCTTCTCTTGTGCTTTAATAGCTAATATTTGTGAAACATTTTCCAAAATATCATTAATATCAAACATAATATTTTCGATGCTCAGCTTGCCTGCCTCAATCTTGGCAAAATCCAAAATATCATTAACAAGCTCGACAAGAATAGTCCCTGAATTCTCTATTTTGGAGATATACTCACGCTGTTTGCCATCAAGATCACTCTGTAGCAAAATTTGACTAAGCCCAATAACGGCATTCATGGGTGTGCGTAGTTCATGTGCAATAGAGGCAAAGAATTGATCTTTTAGTTGTGACTGACGTTCAACTCTCTCAAGCTGTTCTTGCAACGCTTCAATTGTTTGACTCTCTTCATTCATAATGACACTCCCATTTTATCTCTAATTTATCTATACTGTTTTTAAAGGTTTTGGATAGAGGATACTCTTAGCAATTTTATCTTCTGACTATCCTAAAACTTCCTTATAACTCTCAAAAAGTTTTTGAATCTCTTCTTCTCCTCCTTGTGAGGCTGCCTTTTGAATGTGTTCAACCAAATGGAGTATCTTATGTGCTTTGATACGATTGGCTCTATCTTTAAGCTCGTCTAAAAATCCCGTCATCTCTTCTTGATTTTCCACCAATGCTTCAAAGCGGCTAAAAGAGTCTTTAAACCAGTCACAAAAGGCGATAAGCTCTTCTCTGTAGGCTTTGGCATCTCCACCGTATTTATCAATCCCATGCGATACACTCAACAGTGAAATACTCTCTTTTTTGTGTGCATCATCACGAAAATCATTGCGTAAGACCGCCTCACACCCTTTGGTAAAGCGTTGATGAAGTTTGCTATACTCCTCTAAAACACCTTGTAACAGTTGAGTACTTTCTCCTTGCAGTGCCTTTTTAAAACGTTGTGCAAAACCATTGAGAGTATTAAGTTCTACTTTGTTTGCTTCAGCTTCCATCTTCTCTAAAAGAGCAATGATCTGCTCACTTTGCTGCTTTTGGATCAACTCTTCAAGCTTTTTAATTGAAGCTTTAAACTTAATCTCAAAAAGTACCAGTCTATCATCTTTTGCCATTACTGCTCTCCTGCTTTGTTATAAGTTAAAAGTTTCTCACTCTTAATTTTATTCATAATTTTAGCAACATTATGTTTTGTAAAAGGTTTAGGCAGATGATAATCGTATAATTGTTTATGTTTCTCAATCACCTCTTTATCATTGGTAATAGAGACAATGACAATATCCTCTTTGCCGTACTCTTTTTTAAGCTCTGTTGCAATCTCTGTACCTGACTTTCCTGGCATATGGTGATCTAAAAAAATCACATGAATATACTCTTGACCTTTTTGAGAGTCCTCCAACACCTCTATCGCCTCAACTCCGTCATACGCCAGCTTGATCTTATCAACAATAGAATCAATAGAGAGCATCGATTTGAGAATTTGAACATTGATCTTAAGATCATCCGCAATGAGCAAATTAAAGCGTTTTTCATCACTTTGGTCGATATTTTTTCGCTCTTGTTGAACACGTACGATATTCTCAAAATTGGGGTTAAGGTAGGTATAGATATTATTAAGGTTTTGCCGCCCATCTTCGATAAGTTTCTCTACCTCTTGATTACGTGCATTTTCTGAGAGCACATTGTAGAGCTTTTTCATTTGAGAGATCGTAGTAAAGATCTTCATCCGATCAACAAAGGCATTATCATGAATCTTCTCATCCTCATCAATTTTAGCCTCTTGCAAAAAAATCTTGAGCAGGGCACTGTCAAGCTCTTTGGTTTGAGCTAACTGATTTTGAGAAAACTCTTCTAGCCCCAAGATCCGCACAAAACCAACAATATGATCCCCCTTAATAGCAGGAATAATCAATTGATTCGTGACATCAAGTTTAAAAGGATTATCAATTGCTGTATGATAGGGCGTATTGTTCTCAATATCTTCAATAAATACACGTTGTTTATCAAGATAGGCACGACCAATGATACTCGACTGATTGAGAAATTTCACATAGAGACGAGTTTTGTTGATCTTATCAAAAAATGCCTTTTTATTCTCATCATAAAAGAGAATATCGACACTTTTAGCAATAAAGTTCTCTTTGAGTATCTTATGTATGGCTAAGAGATCATTATACTGTGCACTTAACTCCTCTTGAACTTTTTTCAAATCCATAACAAACCTTATACTTCAAATATAGTAAACTCTATTTTACCATAAAGATATTTTATTTATCACAATGAATGGATATAAAAATAGGCTAAAGCAGAGGATAAGCTTATCCTCTACTTTTTATGCTCCATATTGTGTACCGCATCGGCTAGTTCATGTTCAATCTTCTCATCAATATGAATATCTTCGGTAACTACACCTGCATCTGGATCGTTAAAGACCTCAACATCAAATTTACCTTCGCTTTTAGCAACAATTGCAGAAACTGTAGCATCACCAGAGACATTGATGATGGTTCGGATCATATCAAGGAGTCTATCCACTCCCAAAATAATTGCAATTCCCTCTACAGGTAATCCTACCTGAGTAAAGACCATCGAGAGCATAATAAGCCCTACCCCTGGCACGCCTGCTGTTCCAATGGAAGCTAAAATAGACATCATAATAACGGTTAAATATCCACTAAGCCCAAGTTCTACACCATACAAATTGGCAATAAAAACCGTCGCTACCCCTTGCATAATCGCCGTTCCATCCATATTAATCGTCGCACCAAAAGGAACGGTAAAGGAGGCTACCGAGTTATCCACCCCCACACGTTGTGTCACGGTACGAAGCGTTACAGGTATAGTAGCATTGGAACTGGATGTCGAAAAGGCAAAGACCTGAACCCCTCGAAGCTTCTTCATAAACTCCACAGGACTTAGCCCTGTAAAGACCTTAAAGAGAATCATCAAGGTCACAAAAAGGTGTATCATCAATGCAAGTATCACCACAAAGACATAACCACTAAGCTGTGCCAACATATCAATACCCAATGATGCCACCGCTTTTGCCATCAGTGCAAAGACAGCGTAAGGTCCAATTGCCATCACAATATTAACCATATTCATCATCGCTTCATTGAGTATCTCAATCCCCTCTGCTATGGGTTTGGCTTTTACTCCTACCATCAACAGTGCAATACCAAAAAAGATCGCAAAAAAGATAATTTGCAACATATTACCACTGCTAAGTGCATCAAAGATATTACTTGGAATGATATTGATCAATACTTCACTCAGCGGTGGAGCCTCTTTGGCAGAGAACTCTGTGGCTGTTGTTGCCGTTGCTTCTCCACCAGCTCCTGGGTTGATAATAAGAGCAATTCCAATAGCTGTAGCAATCGCAATACCTGTAGTTAGGATATAGAGCAAAAAGGATTTAAGCCCAATCTTTCCCAAAGCCGAGACATTTCCAATCCCAAGAACTCCTGATAGAAGAGAGAAGAGTACCAAAGGTACAACAAGAAGCTTCAGCAGTGTAATAAACATCTGCCCGATAATACTAAAGAGCCCCATAATAAAGCTCTCTTCACCATTGAGTCCACTATAATTTAAAATCAATCCAACCACAATTCCTATTACCATACTGATAATATATTTCGTTGTGAGTGACATTTTTTGTTTTGCCATACGATCCCCTAAATATTTTGGGTTTATTATATAGAGTTTGGCTTAAAAGTCTAAAACTTTATCTATATCCCACTCAAAATAAACCCACTCCAATAATAGGGGTGCTCTTTAATCATCTCTAGTTTGGCTTTGCGTAGTGCTTTGATATAGTCTTGATTTTTATCGTTATGCAAATGGGTATAAAACTTCTTCATCAAGGTTGCCGTCTTGGCATCGTTGACACTCCACAAACTCATAATGATATTTTTGGCTCCTGCTTGGATAAAGGCTTTAGGCAACCCAACGACTCCCTCAGCGTTTTCGATTTTGCCTAGCCCCGTATCACAAGCAGAAAGAACAACCAAGTTGGTATCGGCTAGATTGAGGTTTGAAAGCTCAAAGGCACTTACAATCCCCGTAGTATTTTTATCAAACTTAGCACGATTGGCCCCTGCTAAGAGCAGACCTGACTGCATCAGATACTCATTGGATATCTGTTTAAGAAAAAATCCATGCGTGGAGATATGCAAAATATTGGGTGAGGATATTTTAAAGAGATTTTGAGCTGTGGCACTATCGTTTTGATAGGTGGTGACACGTTTGCCGTAGAGCTTTTCAATCCACTCCATCTCCTCCAATGAACCCTCTAAATCCTCATAATATCGATTAAAATCAACCAATCGACGCGTTGAGCCTCCAAGTGAGACAATCACCACTTCGCTTCTGTTTTGCTTGATGCCCATATTATAATTTGGATGAGCAAAGACCACAATATCATCGACTTGGGGTGGTTGATGGCTAAAAGCTCGTTGATTAAAGAGCAGATGTTTGGCAGAAGGAATATAGCTAATGTTACGTTTTTCTATCAAATAGTGTTGAGTGTCATAAAGTGCCTCAAAAGGCAAAAAGTTGAGCAATCCATCGGGTGAGATAATCAAAAACTCTTTGGATGCAATCGCAGTGTGCAGATATTTTTCAATCAATACTTGATAGATACTCCCTAGATACTTTTGACTTTTTGCTCTCTCAACCTTACTATCCTTGCCATCGGCTATCTTTTGATTGATTTCTCTAAAGGCTTGAATATTGGCTTCAATACTCTGTGTATCTTTAGGAGAAACCCTATTAAAAGTAATCTTGCCTGTTTTGTCAATGGTAAAGATATAGTATTGATGTTTGGCTCGTGCAAAGTCGATATAGAGTTGATTGGGTTTGAGCCTACTCATAATATCTTGATACTCAATATGTTGCAGGGCTAGAAGCTCTTTAAATATCTTATCGCTTCGATTGAGTTCTAGTTCTAGGGTGCGTTTTTTGGCTTTGGCCGTTTGGATGCTCTTTTGCAGCTGCTCTATCTTGTACGTTTCATGCCCATTGGGATAGGTTTTATAGAGCGTTGAGAGGCGTGTTTTGGTGGATTTTAGCTCTTCGATATTGCTTTTGAGTTTGCCTATTTTTTGGTAGAGTTGAGCAATGGTATCTTCACGGTTGGATACTCTACCTTTGAAACTTAGCCATCGATTAAATATCTTTTGTTGAAACTTTTGATACTCCAAACTATTACTATCAAGACTATCAAGATAATAGTAGGCAATCTCAAAGAGGTTACTAAACTTGGCTCTTGCCCCGTAGTGTTGGTTGTAGCTTCGTTTTTGTTCATTGGTAAGTACCAAATAGTGTGCGTTTTGATTCTTCATAAAGAGCTCAAAAGATTTGAGTGCATGGTGCGTTGCTTTTTCATACGCTTTGAGGTGCAAAAAATCTCGTGAAAGATAGTAGTAGCTATCGGCTACATCGATATTATCCACAAAGAGCTTTTGTCGAATCTCCAAAGCTTTTTGATTGTAATGAAGCGATTGTTTGTAGTCGTGTTGATTAAAATAGATGGTAGCTAAGGTTTGGTAGGTAGTAGCGATATTGGAGTTTTCAAAGCCAAAAACATTTTGATACTGCTTCAAAGCCCTCTTGGCATACTCCATCGCTTTTTTACTTTGGTTTTGGTCATTATAGATTTGAGCCATATAGAGATAAGCTCCTCCTCGCCACTCTTGGTCTCGTATCAGTGTGCTATTTCGACGTAAATCAAGTGATTTTTGATAATACTCCAAAGCTTTAAGAGGTTGACCACTCTTTTGATAGTTTCGTCCTAGGTCTTGATAGTTATCTTTAAGTGAAGAGTAACCATGCTTTTTACAAATATCTATGGACTTTTTTAAATATTTTTGCCCCTCTTTATAGTCACCTGTCTCGCTATAAAAACTAGCAATAAGGCTATAGCTCTCACTTGTGAGCAGATGCTCCTCTCCAAGATACTTTTTGCGTAAAGATAGAGCTTTTTGATAGGGTTCTAAGACCTGATTGTATTGGCGTTGCATACGGTAAAGCTCACCGATATTATTATAACTGTGTGAAATACTCTTTTGATGTTTTTGCATTTGGGCTGTAGTGTAGCCGTAGGTATCTATTTGATGTTTGATTCCAAGGGCTTTTTTGTGCGTCTCAATGGAGCGTTGAAAATCTCCTAACTCCTGAAAGCAAAGGGCAAGGTTATTGTAGATTTGAGATTGCAAAGTAGGGGTTTGGACAAATGTGAGCAGATGCTTATATGCCTCTATCGCCTCGTCAAATCGATAGAGCTTTTGATAGGAATAACCTAAATATTGGTAGGCTTTTATCTTATCCTTAAGCGTTATGTTATTAAGTTCAAGAACCTTTTGTGCCAAAGCAATGGCTTGTTGATACTGCTTGTGCTTGATATAGGTCAAGCTCTCTTGGAGGTTATTTGCACCGCTAACGTTCCATAGAATAGCTAGAATAAAAAAGGTTTTTAGTAGAGGGGGCATATTTTTTATCCTATTAAATTTTATTGTCACTCTTTTGTAGAGTTAATTTCTGCATCTGAATGTTGTGCATTTCTTTCAGATATTTCAAAAACAATCTCCTCAGCCATTGGTTCTCTACTCTCCTCTTCAATACTCATACGATATTCAGTAACGTTGAAATCTACTTTTTGTAGGTCTCTTATAATTGGAATCATTGTGAGTAGAAGCAATGCACTCAATAGTAGTAGGGCAAATAAGATTTTTTTATGCTTCATCACTTTCATTAAAAACGTACCGCAGGGGTCATCTTTCTTACAGGTATTTCAAATTCATTAACCAAATTGGATGTGTTGCTCTTGTTTGCATCACTATTTTTTAACATAGGCACAACTTTTTTTGAAACATCAGATGCTGCATCTCTGCGTGGCATTTCAGTTGCAGCGGGTTCTCTATTTGCAACTTCAAACTCCAATTCGCCTTTATCAACTATCTCTATATCAATAATTTTAAACTTTTCACTTGTAAAGAGTTGGATTTTATCTCCTGCTTTCAAGTCAGACTTATAAAATGCAAACTTTAACTCTTTTTTATTGCCTTTTGTTTTATAGATTTCTTTACCTTGACGAATAAGTTTTAGGGTATTGGGAAGATGGTAAGCGTTTTGAACAGTGAGCTCATAGAGCCTATCAATCTCTTGAAGATTTTTTTTATAATTAAAAACCTTACGCCCATCTATAATCTGTGCCGTTTTAGTCCCCTTGCCCCCACTTATTTCAAAATCAAGCTCATCAGCCATCAGTAGTGAACTTAGTGCCATTGAAAGTAAAAGTTTTTTATTTATCATCAATTTCTCTCCCATATCTTAACTATTTCATAACTAATACATTGTTTAAGCTTTTTTATTCTGTTAAGACTCGAAATGTTTTGGATACACTTTTGTTGAATACCTTGTAATTTCTCTGTAGTCAGTAATAAGTCTTGCTCTTTACAATTTATCTCTTTTAACTTTCTTTTACTATATCTAAGTCCTGCTTCAATTCGTATCTCTTGCAATTCATTTACGTTAAAACGATAATTCATTACTGCATCAGTGAAACACTTGTGCCTTTGATTTCTTGTTTTAAACTTTCTATAACATTGAGATGATAATTTATGTATAATAGGAGATACCTCTGGAATATAGTTTCGCATCTTTCTTGAATGCATTTCGAAGTTAACTAACTTTTCTTGGGAGTCATTATCCTCCAATCTCAAACGGTATGTATCAAACATACTTCCATCTTTATAATAAGCTTTTCTTTGCATAATTTCAAAGTCAAACTTATCTCTATAGGAATAGGATTGATTACTATCAATAGAGTAGTTATCGTCAGCCCAAAGTAAACAGTTCAACAGGATAAATAAAAATAAAATTTTTGTTTTCATCACAATAAGGTGCAAAAGCACCTCTCTCCTATTTTACAACACGCATATCAACCATCACCACATCTTCACTCGTCGTAATAATAATCTTATCACCCACTTGAAGTTTTGCTTTTGGCAAGGCAAATCCAATATCTTTGGCTACTTTTGATTGCAACTTGTGCATAATCTTATCTCCTCGTTTGACTACCAAGGTATTGGGCAGATGAAAGGCATCGGTAATGGTAATAATAAACTCTTTTTTAACAGAACTGAGTGAAAGCTTGTTTTTATAGACATTTACCTCTCCATTGTTAAAGATTACATCACGTGTTGGATTGGAGCTACTACTCTCACCCGAACCAATGATTGAGATGGTCTTTGCCTCATCGACAATATCATCATCATAGAGTTTAGCCCATAGACTTGACATTAATAAAACAGATAACAGTATAGATTTTAGCATCTTAGACTCCTTTTATTAACTATTGATTCCAATATATTCACCGATGCGTTCATCAAAATCACAATGCATTTTTAGCTGTACGTTTTTAACTTCTCCAAGTATCGTCTGAACCGTATCCATATCGAGCTCTTTTTTGGAAAAAAATCCAAAGCTAAGCATCTCACGATTGACACTGTTGCGTTTAGATACCAATGAGACAGGAAAGAGCTTATAGGCTACCCTATGGTTATCAAAGGTCATCGAGATTAAATTTTTGGAATTTTTGGACTCCTTGATAATCATCGATTGATTGTTTCTACCAATGCAGAGCCGTCCGCTGTTGCCATTGGCATCAAGCACACGATAGTCATCGTAGATGGTTGTTTTGATTTGATGGGGAGGTTTAAAAGCGTTGCTGTGATGAAAATAGCCATACCACTGCCCTACCAAACGCTCTAAAAGCTCACGGTTGTTATCGCTAAAGATATCAAAGTTGTGCATATGAACATTTTGATAGGTTTTGAGTATCTCGATGATCTTTTGTTCACTGTTGATACTCTCATCTTCAAAGATGATTCTAGGGATACCATAAGCACTCTCAAAAGCATACTTATGCATATCTTTAAACTCCTCATAATTGTGTTTTTGGAGTTTACTGATATAGGATTTACTCATTCCAAACTTGGCAATGACATCATTGATATCTATATCTAAATGTTTTAGTACAAATGCTAACTTCTCTGCATTGGTTGGTAAAGGCTGGTTGCTCACTTAGTAGACTCCTTTGAACTGTTACAAAAGCTTATCTTATCAACCATACGGCAATTTGCTCTTAGTTGAGTATCTTCAATATTTCCTAAAATCTCTCTGGCTTGTTTGAGGGGTAATCTCTTTTTTGATAAAAATCCAAAACTTAACACCTCTCGATTGGAGTGGTTAATTCTCGATATTCTATTGATAAAAAAGGTATTACAACTTAATCTATTATTATCAAAAGTATACAATACTATATCTTTAGTCTTACTATCTCTCATAATAATCAGTGATTGATTATCAAATACTTGAAGTAGACCCAAATTGCCATTTTGATCTTCTATATTAAAATGAATATCAATAAAAAGTCTCTCCTCTTGAATCAAATTGCCCTCTTTTTCAATGACTTGATTAAGATCAATATTGGTAGTATGCAGATAGAGATACCAATTACCTATAAGATTTTGAAACATAATTCGACTGTTAGTATCTATTTGTGTACTGACCAATAGTTTTTTGTTTTGTGCCAAAATAAATAAGATCTTTCCTTGACTATCAATCGTATCATCTTCAAATATCTCAAGAGGAATATCGTATGCCAAAGCAATAGCATAAACATGATACTTTTTCAATGCTCTTTTCGTTTGGGGATTTAAAATTTCGGATATAACATTTTTTTGTATCTCAAGTCTTTGTGTAATATCTTTTTGGGTCACTTTCAATACATTTTTGATAATAAACTGTAACTTCTCTTTGTCGCTTAAAATTTTAGCTTCAGACATATTCACCACCTTATTTAGCTTTATATTTAAAGTGTAACGATGAATCTATCAAAAAATCAATTGTTTATCTAAGAAGTGAATACCTACAGCTCCAAAGTGTTACAGTTATGGATAAAAAAAAGTTGAGTTTATAAGGTAATAAACAAAATAAGCAAAATGTTTACTAGGTAGTAAATATTTTGCTTATTTTGTTTACTCTGAAGCTTCTTTTTGAGACTTTTGCTTTTTTTGACTGCGTTGGTTACGACTTGAAGTAGAAAACTTTACCAGATCATCTCCACTCTTCACATACTCTGGAATCGTCTCAAAACTCTTTTTCATTACAATCGATGCAGAAAGAGCATCGCTGTAGGCTCGGTGGTGCTCTGCCATTTCGATGCCCAATGTCTCATTAAGATAGGCTAATCCATAACGAGGCGATTCAAAGGTACGACGGGCAAGATCAATGGTGCAAAATTTTTGATTGCCAATGCTTCCCAATCCGTAGTGATTAAAGAGATGATTGAGAAAAGAGTAGTCAAACTTGACATTATGGGCTACAAAGATCGCATTGCCCATAAAATCTTTAAGGGCGATAAGTGCCTCTTTTTGGCTTGGAGCTCCTTCAAGATCGGCTTGGGTGATGTTGGTGATCTTGGTAATATATTCAGGTACATCCTTGGCATAAACAAAACTCTCAAAACGATCAATAATCTCACCATTTTGTACCATCACCGCTCCTATCTCAATCACCTGAGCGGTAGTAGGTTTGCTCCCATTGGTCTCAATATCCACAATGCAAAACTTTTGCTCTTGGTAGTCATTAAAAAAGGTTGTGAGCCTAAAGCCATTAGGTGTTGTCTCTATGGGGTAGCCCGAAGCCTCTAAAACCAATACAAAGGTATCGATATCGCTGTAGATATCCTTCTCTTTTTTCAGAATATTTTTAAGCTGCTGACGGGTCAAAAAACCTTGGTTTTTGCGAAAGGCATGGGTGAGGGTCTCAAATATTTTTTGCATTGTTTATAAAATCTTTTACCTTTGCATGATCTTTTTTGCCCTTAGTTGCCTCTGTACCGCTACTCACATCCACACCATAAAAGCCATAAGGGATAGTCGTCGCTACATTGGCAGGATCAAGCCCCCCTGCTAAGACGATCTTAGAGCAATCCACATCTTCAAACCACTCCAAATTGACCCGCTTGCCACTGCCCCCGTAGGCTTCACAGTAGGCATCAACTAGACGGTATCTATCGCTAAATTGCTCAATATCTTTGGCTTCTTTGGCACGAATAACAGGAATCGCTTTGGTTTGCAAACTATCCAAAAACGCTTCGTTGACATCAAAATGAATCTGAGCGATACTCATATTGGTCTCTTTACATATTTTATCAATCGTTTGAGCCTCTTCATTGACAAAAAGCCCTACTCGCTCAACAAAAGGAGGTAAGGCTTGAACAATTGCTTTGGCATCACTAGGGCTAATGTATCTCGGTGAAGGCTCATAGAAGATAAAACCCAAAGCATCCGCCCCATGCTCTATCGCCACAAGTGCATCGGCTAGATTGGTAATTCCACAAATTTTTACACGCATTTTTTTCCTAAATTATTCATTACCGTAGGGTGGGCTTTCTAGCCCACCAATTGTTTAGAATTGTATTATATTAAAAAAGTGGGCTGGGAAGCCCACCCTACACCTTCAACGACTCAATGGCGTAAGGAATCCCCTCTTTGTTCCCAAAGACATACGATCCTGCTACCACCACATCGGCTCCTGCCTCTTTGAGGGCGTGAATATTTTTACTTCCTACACCGCCATCGACTTCAATCAAACAATCGGGGTTGTGTTTAGTGATTAGGGCTTTGAGTCGTTTGATCTTTTCAAGTACTGAAGGGATAAACTTCTGTCCGCCAAATCCAGGGTTAACGCTCATGAGTAGAACCATATCGACATCCTCTAATAAAAACTCTATCGCTTCAGGAGGAGTATGGGGGTTAAGTACAACCGCAGGAGAGATATCCAATGAACGTATCTTTTGCACGAGTCTATGGGGATGCTTCTCCTCTTCGATATGAAAAGAGATATATTTGGGTTTAAGCGGGGCAAAGAGCTCCACAAAAAAGGTATTGTTCTCTACCATTAAATGAATATCAAGAGGCTTGGTTGCCGCCTTGGCTACAGCCCAGACCACGACAGGACCAATAGTGAGATTGGGTACAAAGTGCCCATCCATCACATCGACATGCACTAGATCACAACCACCCTCACAAATTGCCGCTACATCACGGGCTAAGTTACCAAAATCGGCAGATAATATACTAGGAGCTACTAACATAAAATTCCATTATTGTTTTATTTTGGGGGTTATTATATCATATTGGTTATAATAATGTATGGAAGATAAAAAAATACTACTTAAAATTGCACGCACAGCGATACAAGAGAAGCTAGAGAATCGATTTATTCTCGATAGAGTAGAGCTAATCAAAGAGCATCCATGGTTGCGAAACGATGGAGCGGTCTTTGTCACCATCAATAAACGAGCCAAACTACGGGGGTGTATTGGCTCTTTGCAAGCTCATCGGGACATTTTAGAAGATACGGTCTCTAATGCCATCTCGGCTGCGTTTCATGACCCAAGGTTTGAACCGCTCTCCAAAGAGGAGTTTAAAGAGATTGAGATAGAGATATCTATTTTGACTGAACCAAAGCTGATTAAATACAAAGATGTAGCGGATCTTAAAACAATCATCCGCCCCAATGTGGATGGAGTGGTACTAAAATATGGTAATCGCCGAGCTACCTTTTTGCCATTAGTATGGGAGAGCTTACCAAAGTTTGATGAGTTTTTTGGATATTTGTGCCAAAAAGCAGGGCTCAGTATGGATTGTCTTAATAAACACCCTGAGATATATTTGTATCAGGCTCAGAAGATTACGGAGTAGCGCGTTAAGGAGATCTTTAGGGAGCTTAAAGGCTTTTAAAAATTGTTGAATATATCGCTCCCTAAAATATTGAACTTTACCATCAAGGCTGTCAAAGGTTTGAATAAGTCTCTTTAAAGGAGTCAAAATCTTCTTATCAAAATGGGCATCACCTCCTTTTTACTTTATTACTGTGTTTATTTAATCTCTATCTTTTTAGTCACCTTGGCATCTTCCATTTTGGGAATGACCACCTCCAATACTCCCTCTTCACACGAAGCAGAGATGTTTTCAACATCCACACTATCGGGTAGGGTAAATGAGCGGGTAAACTTACCAAAGCTTGTCTCTACTTTGTAATAGTCTTCCTCTTTGACTTCATCTTTAAAGTTTCGCTCACCGCTGATCACCAACACATTATCCTTGACATCGATATTGATGTTCTCCTTTTTGACTCCTGGCAAATCAACATCGACATGGTAGGCATACTCACCCTCTCGTGTGTTTACCCGTGGAGTAAAATCACTGATGCTTGACTCTTCCTTTTTGCTCATGTTGGCTAAAAATCGGTTTTCAAAATCTCTAAATTCTCTAAATGGATCAAATTTTACTAATGCCATAATAAGTTCTCCTTTTTTTCAAAAATTTATTGAGTCATCCAAACGAAACTTTGGCTAACTCTTAGTGCAAGTTTACAAAGTTTTGAGATTTGGTTGTGCTACTTAAGTGGCATAAGAGGAAATATACTACCCCAAGAATAGATTTATTTGGAAATTCTGAATCTACAGGTTTTACAATTATTGAACTAAAAAAATCTAAACAAATAGAGCCAACTACTGATTTGGAAGTGTGATTTGGAAATGTTTTTGGTGAGTTTTAGACTGTGTGAAATTTTCTATTGCATAATTCGGGTTCAACAACACTGTATTTACTCTTTAGAGAATTTATATTTTTTAATGGTGATTCTAGGGTAGTAGACACAAAAAAAGCTCTAAAAGGTAGAAATATTTCAGATTGTAATGCTTATAGCTCGCTATTAAGCCCCTTTACCTTAAAACTTCTTCGATGAATCGAGGTATATCCATGCTCCAAAAGTGCCT
>Ga0193955_1000511_pt1 | contig 21605 bp, 17 predicted proteins | sample BB_6_MG_FD_140343 | JGI IMG/M metagenome (GOLD analysis project Ga0193955, IMG submission 140343) | Microbial mat bacterial communities from the Broadkill River, Lewes, Delaware, United States - BB_6_MG | ecosystem: Environmental > Aquatic > Freshwater > River > Microbial mats | place: USA... | reverse complement strand
TGGAGGGAGTGATGCCACTAGCCCGCGGGTGTGGTGTTGTTTAAGGGCTTGATCTTGTTTAGCTAGCAAGAATGCTTGAAAAGTAGCGACGGTGAAAATGCTATAAGCAAGGATAGATAAGAGAATATGGATGATCAGGCCGCCTTTAAAAAGCTTAGCAGTACCAAGATCAGGCCCCCACATTGATAATGCTGCCGTAATGGCCGCCATCGGAAGCACACCGATAAAAAGATTTTCAATGGACTGTCGAAAGCTGCTAATAATAACTACGGTAGCGACGAGCCAAGCGACAAGCGAACCTGCAATAAAGAAGCCTAGATTTATTCCATCATCTTGATGAAGTACGCCATAAACGGAATGGGTATGGAAGAGGACGGCAGCACAAGCAAGTAATGTGACGACTTTGCCTTTCGCTGGCTGCCCTTTTAATACACGAAATTGAAGAAACGCCGCGATTAGATAAAGAAATATGGCGAGCAATGTGGAAATTATAAACATCTCTTCCTCCTAAAGAGGGCTAGTTTGGCACAAATGTGCGGTGGTGGAAATATGGGGTGTGGCATAGCCATGCACTAGGCTATAATGCGCACAAAGTTATAGTTATTTCCGGATTGGGAAGCCCCGCAAGCGCGTCGGATTGGTTGTCGCTTGTTTCGTATGCTTCCATCCCAGTAGAGGCATCTATGTTTGAGAATCTTTCAGAACGGTTAACGAAAACGCTTCGCTTTGTGACCGGGCAGGCGAAGTTAACTGAAGACAATATCAAAGATACGCTCCGCGAAGTGCGTATGGCGCTATTAGAGGCCGATGTGGCTCTGCCGGTTGTTAAGGAGTTTGTTAATAGCGTTAAAGAGCGTGCGGTGGGTGTTGAAGTATCCAAAAGCCTAACCCCTGGGCAGGTCTTCGTAAAAATAGTTAACGAAGAGCTGGTGCGCGTTATGGGGGAGGCGAATGAAGCACTTAACTTAGCAGCGACGCCTCCTGCAGTTGTGCTAATGGCCGGTTTGCAGGGTGCTGGTAAAACAACATCGGTTGCAAAGCTTTCTCGGCTGTTAAAAGATCGTGAAAAGAAAAAAGTCTTGGTGGTATCCGCCGATGTTTATCGTCCGGCAGCTATCAAACAGTTGGAGACGTTAGCGGCAGAAGTGGGTGTGGATTTCTTCCCCTCTTCAGCTGATCAAGATCCTATTGATATCGCCCGTGCAGCGATTCAGCATGCAAAAATCCAGCATCATGATGTGTTGTTAGTTGATACGGCAGGTCGTTTACATGTTGACAGTGACATGATGGACGAAATTAAGCGCCTTCATGCTGCGATTAATCCCATAGAAACCTTGTTTGTTGTCGATGCGATGACAGGTCAAGATGCAGCGAATACCGCGCGTTCCTTTAACGAAGTTTTGCCCTTGACCGGTGTTATCCTAACGAAAGCTGATGGTGATGCTCGCGGTGGTGCAGCTTTATCTGTTCGTCATATTACCGGTAAGCCCATTAAGTTTATTGGTATGGGTGAAAAAATTGATGCGCTGGAGCCTTTCTACCCAGATCGTTTAGCATCCAGAATTCTGGGTATGGGTGACGTGCTTTCTTTGATTGAGGAAGCTGAGCGCAAAATAGATAAAGATAAAGCTGAGAAATTTGCGGCCAAGATCAAAAAAGGAAAAGGCTTTGATCTGGAAGATTTTCGTGAGCAGATTCAGCAGATGAAAAATATGGGCGGCATGATGGGAATGCTGGATAAGATGCCTGGTATGGGGCAACTAGCCCAGGCAGCTGATGCCAGTAAAGCGGAAAAAGGAATTATTCAGATGGAGTGTATTATTAACTCCATGACACCTGGAGAGCGCCGCAACCCAGATATTATCAGTGGTTCACGTAAAAAGCGTATTGCCGCCGGTTCAGGAACGCAAATTCAGGATGTTAACCGTTTGCTTAAACAGCATAAGCAGATGTCGAAGATGATGAAGAAGTTTTCTGGCAAAGGTGGTATCAGTAAAATGATGCGGGGTATGAAGGGTATGTTGCCTCCTGGCATGGGTGGAGGCCCAGGTGGCTTTCCTCGTATGTGAAGTCTGAATAAAAAACAAACAGTTTTGCTTTTCAATGGAGGTGGATTCGCGTAGAATCCGCCCCCTGAATTTTCGATTTGGCCCGACAGGGATATATTCTGTCGGAACAGTAACGCTGGGTGATTTTAAAGCCCACGCAAAATATAAAGGGATCATCATATGGTCACAATTCGTTTGTCACGTGGCGGCGCTAAAAAGCGTCCTTTCTACCAAATTACAGTTGCTGATTCACGCAACGCTCGCGATGGTCGCTTTATTGAGCGTATCGGCTTCTTCAATCCATCAGCACGTGGTCAGGAAGAGCGCCTGCGTCTGAACTTGGAGCGTGTAGAGTACTGGACTGGTAAAGGTGCTCAGTTGTCTGAGCGTGTTGCTCAGCTAGTTAAAGAAGCTAAAAAAACTGCACAGTAAGTTAAGCTGCTGGATAGGTCAATGAGCCGTAATACACAACCAGATGTAACTGTAGTCGGCCAGATAACATCGGTTTATGGTGTTAAAGGGTGGGTAAAAATCTACTCTCACACCGATCCGATGGAAAATATCATGACCTATAAGCCGTGGCTGCTAAAAGTTGGTAGTCAGTGGAAACCGATTAAGGTAGAAGCTTCTAAACGGCATGCCAAAGGTTTGATTGCCAAGTTGGATGGAGTAGATGATCGCGAGGTTGCACGCCAATATTGTGGTGTGGATATCGCAGTTGAGACAAGCCTTCTCCCCGATTTGGGTGAAGGTGAGTACTACTGGAGCCAGCTGGAAAAACTGTCAGTTTATACGCTTTCCGATGAGTTGTTGGGGCGTGTAAGTCACTTGATGGAAACCGGTTCGAATGATGTGTTAGTCGTTCGGGGTAATGCAGAAAGTATAGATCGTCGTGAGCGAATGATTCCTTACTTGCCTGATCAAGTGATTAAAGAAATTAACCTGGAAGCAGGTACGATGAGGGTCGATTGGGACCCTGAGTTCTGATCTGTGTGGTTTGGCGTTATTACGCTTTTTCCTGAAATGTTTGATGCTGTGACACAGTACGGCGTAACAGGAAGGGCGGTAAAAAGTGGTTTGATCAGTGTCGAGTGTTGGAGTCCAAGAGACTTTGCATTTGATCGACATCGTACAGTGGATGATCGTCCTTACGGCGGTGGTCCTGGAATGTTGATGAAAGTTCAACCACTTCGAGACGCTATTCATGCTGCACGAAATGCGGCAGGTGAAGGGGTGAAAGTGATTTATCTTTCTCCTCAAGGGCGAAAGCTCGATCATACAGGAGTGCGGGAACTTGTTTCCTGTAAGAAGTTGATTTTAGTGGCTGGGCGTTATGAAGGTATTGATGAGCGCCTAATCGGTACAGAGATTGATGAAGAGTGGTCGCTTGGGGATTTTGTCCTAAGTGGAGGTGAGTTGCCTGCAATGACCATGATAGATGCGATATCTCGGCTGGTACCCGGTGTTCTAGGGCATCAAGACTCGGCAGAAGAGGATTCTTTTGTCGATGGGCTTTTAGATTGTCCTCATTATACGCGACCAGAATCAATAGAAGGCTTAAGCGTACCTGATGTGCTGCTTAGCGGTAATCACGAGGAGATCAGACGTTGGCGTCTGAAGCAACAACTGGGAAGGACTTGGCAACGCCGTCCGGATCTGTTGGAAGGCCTTGAATTAGACGCAGAGCAGCAAGCGTTGTTAACCGATTATATCCACCAGACCTAGGTGTCTTGTGGGAGAATATTAGGAGCGAGCGATGAGCAGCAAAAATACAATCATTCAGCAATTAGAAGCTGAACAGATGACAAAAGAAATTCCTGCATTCGGCCCTGGCGATACAGTGGTTGTGCAGGTGCGTGTTGTAGAGGGTACTCGTAGCCGTCTGCAGGCGTTTGAAGGTGTAGTAATTGGCAAGCGTAACCGTGGCCTGAACTCTGCATTTACTGTACGTAAAATCTCTCACGGTGTGGGCGTTGAGCGTACTTTCCAGACTTACAGCCAGGCGGTTGAAGAGATTACTCTGAAGCGTCGTGGTGATGTGCGTCAGGCGAAACTGTATTACTTGCGTGAGCGTAGCGGTCGTTCTGCTCGTATCAAGGAAAAGCTGGGTTAAGCTATACTTGATTCGCTGCTATCGCAGAGATAAGGTGACCAATGGGTCACCTTTTTTATTTGTTATTAGCAAACCAATAGAAAGGGCTCTAAAATTACTCGTGACCGATATCAGAGTATGCATGGAGAAGTAGTGGATGCGTAAGTGGCTGAAATGGATAGTACTGGCTTTGATACCTATTATTATGCTTGCTGTAGTGCAGGGGTATTATTGGTATCAGGTTAAGTCAAATCTTGATGAGTTGATTGCGTCTATTCGTCCTTTTGTGAAAATTGAGTACGCCGATCTTTCGGCATCCCTATTCAACGATGTTGAACTTCAGGGCATACAAGCTCGCCCCGTACCTTTCAATGATGCTATCACGATTGAGCGTATTGTCCTCCAGTCCTCCTCTTGGTCAAACTTCCTCTCGTTAAAAACGCAGGTTCGTAGCGGAGTCATTAAGGATGCCCTAGATCTTAAGCTAATCAATATCCGATACGACTTGAACGCTGATTATGCAAGAGAGCAGCCTATGCCAGAAGTAGAGGCAGAGGAGGAAAAAGCGAGCTTAGAAGTATTGCTGTGCGGTGATGAGCGCAGTATTAGTAGACAATCGCTATTGCGTATGGGTTACGATCGTCTAAGTGGGGAAATGAGTTTGCTGATCGAGCCCTCTGCAAATAGCCAGCTTGTGAAGCTAAATCTAGCTGCTGAATTTCCCTTGTTATTTAAAGCAGATGCAAGTGTCTGGTTAGGCTTATCTCAAGGCGGAACCCTACGTAGGGAAGGAATGGCTAAGACCTCAATCAAGCTGTTTGGTCTTACCTTGAGTGATCTCGGATATAATCAACGTTGGCAAACATTTTGTGCTCAAGCAGAAAATCTGTCCGCGAACACCTATTTAGACGCCTATCGTGGCGAAATCAATGAATGGTTAATAGCTGAGGGGCGCTCCGTTGATGATTCTCTGCTGGATGCGTTTGTGAGTGCGAAGACAACCCAATCGATTGTGGCGGCTCGGTTGGAGCCAGCAGAAAGACTTGAAGTAGGGGCTTTGGCTCAATCGAAAGGGCTTGATAATGTCTTCTCAGGATCTGAGTTTGCACTTCAGGTTAATGGAAAAGTACTTGAAATTAGTGATGATGACTGGCGTGACTTACAAGCGTTGTTTGGCTCAAACGTACGTAAGGCTGCAATGGCTGTTGTGTCCAAAGAAAGTGTTCCAGTGGAAGAAAAGCCTGAAGAACCAAGGATCTCTGAGATTGTGCCGGGTGTAGTGCCTATTCATGCCCCCGTTGTGCAAAAGACGTATCAAGTAACCCCTTTTAATGAGTTGTCAGAGCATGTTGGTCGCAAGATTAAGTTAAGAACGTTTTTTGGAAACGAGATTAATGGTGTTCTTGTGGAGACCAGCGCAAGCTCAATCAGTGTTCGTCATCAGGTTGAACAAGGCAGAGCGACGTTCCCTGTATCCAAAGAAAAGATAGCTTTGATTGAAGTATATCGTTAGTGGTTGGTGAGTTGTGTGGTTCTCTCTAAATCTGACGGTCGTTTTACTCAAAAGCAACCGGCTGCTGCTGACGTAGGATTAATCAATAGCTTTATTGATGTGCTTTGGCTGGAAGAGGGGCTGAGTAAAAATACTCAGGTTGCTTATCGTAGAGATCTTTCGCTCTTTGCATGCTGGCTGAATGGTCGTAAGCTTGATTTGCAGCATTGCGAGGCCGAAGATGTTAGACATTATCTATCGTGGCGTGTTCAGGAGTCACTGAGCCCTGCCTCGACATCGCGCTTTATCTCATCTGCCCGCCGCTTTTTTCGTTTTCTTGTACGTGAATCGATTTTACTTGAAGATCCTATGTTACGGATCGAACTTCCCCGAAAAGGCCGACCACTACCTAAAACGCTATCAGAAATGGATGTAGAAGCTTTGCTTGATGCGCCTGATTTGAATACGGTTTTGGGAAGCAGAGATCGGGCGATGTTGGAGCTGCTCTATGCTACAGGCCTTCGTGTTTCAGAGTTGGTATCACTGCATTTGGGCCAAGTAAATTTGCATCATGGTGTGATTAGGGTATCAGGTAAGGGCGAAAAAGAGCGTTTGGTGCCGATAGGCGAAGAAGCGATTAGTTACCTTAAGCGTTTTCTTCGTGGTGATAGAGAGTTACTGGTAACAGAGTCGTGTTTGGAAGTGGTCTTTCCTAGTAAGCAGGGCAAAGAGATGACTCGACAAACTTTCTGGCACAGAATTAAACGGTATGCGGTTGAGGCGGGTATCGAAAAGCCTATATCGCCTCATGTGCTACGTCATGCATTTGCAACGCACTTGATTAATCATGGAGCCGATCTGCGTGTTGTGCAAATGATGCTTGGACATAGTGATCTTTCGACAACGCAAATATATACTCATGTTGCACAGCAGCGTCTGCAGTCGCTTCATAAGCTGCATCACCCTCGCGGGTGAGTGAACTTTTAGGTCAAAGGGCCGTCTGAAAATCATATTTACGATAAAATTTGAGGGATCTATGCGAAATAAGTTACTGATGGCCAGCGCTTTGTTGTCTATCTCGTTTATGGCTTCAGCTGAGAGTACTGAAGAGCGGATTAAGCAGCAAATCAGTAAAATTGATCAGAGGATTCCGGTTGTTTCCGTTACGCCTGCAAAAATGGCTGGGCTTTACGAAGTTGAATTAGGCACAGGTGAAACTATTTTTGCTGATGCTAACGGCGAATATTTTCTGTTAGGGCAACTTTACCAATTAACGGATGAGAAAGGTTTTGTTAACCTCTCTGAGCAGAAAGCGAATGGTCAGCGTCAGGCTGAAATGGCCAAAGTGCCTGAGAAGGATTTAGTGACCTTTAAGGCAGAAGGTGTTGAAAAAGCCTCTGTGTTTGTATTTACCGATGTGGATTGCCCTTATTGCAGAAAGCTGCATGAAGAAGTGCCGAAGTTGCAATCGATGGGAATCAGTGTTTCTTATTTGGCCTTCCCGCGTCAGGGGCCTGGATCTCCTGCACACAAGAAAATGTCTGATATCTGGTGTTCAACAAACCGTACTGAAGCGATGACACAGTCAAAGCAAGGAAAGGATTTAGATGTTGAAGCCTGTGAAAATCCCGTTCTGAAGCAATATGCGGTAGGACAGAAAGTTGGTGTGACAGGCACGCCTGCAATCATAACGTCTGAGGGGCAGCTTTTGCCCGGGTATATGCCAGCGGAGCGTTTAGCTGCTGCACTAGGTATTAAGCCTTAAATTCACCTAACTAGGTCTTTCAATTTAATAAGGGGCTTTTTCGCCCCTTTTTTACGTTTGATTGGGAGGCCATTAATAGAGTCTGGTAAATATATTGGCTATAATGTTTGCCCATTTTTTGTTCGTAATGCTGAAACAGCTACGAATGTGGCTTGTAAACTGCGAGGTATTGGTTTGAAACCGGTAAAAGTTGGAATCTGTGGTCTGGGTACTGTTGGTAGCGGTACTTTTAATGTTCTGCATCGTAATGCAGAAGAAATTTCCCGTAGAGCCGGCCGTCGAATTATTGTGGAGCAAGTAGGTGCTCGACGCGATAATGCGGCGTGCGATACTCGAGGAACGCAGGTTACGCGAGATATTTTTGAGGTAGCGACCAATCCGGAAATTGATATTGTCGTAGAATTGATTGGTGGCTATGACGTTGCCAAAAATTTGGTTATGACGGCTATCGAAAACGGCAAGCATGTTGTCACAGCGAACAAAGCACTCATTGCCGTGCATGGTAATGAGATTTTTGAAGCAGCGCAGAAACACAATGTGATGGTTGCCTTTGAGGCTTCAGTTGCTGGCGGTATTCCTGTTATTAAAGCAATCCGTGAAGGCCTAGCTGCTAACAGTATTAACTGGTTAGCCGGTATCATTAATGGCACAGGAAACTTTATCTTAACGGAGATGCGCGAAAAAGGGCGCGACTTTGCCGATGTTTTGGCTGAGGCTCAGGCGCTTGGGTACGCAGAGGCGGACCCTACTTTTGATGTTGAAGGTATTGATGCGGCGCATAAGTTAACTATTCTGGCATCGATTGCTTTTGGTATTCCTTTGCAATTTGATAAGGCCTATACCGAAGGTATCAGTTGTATTACCCCGCAAGATGTTGAATATGCAGAAGAGTTAGGTTATCGGATTAAACATTTAGGCATTAGTCGTCGCTCAGAACATGGTTTCGAGTTGAGAGTTCACCCGACATTAGTTCCTGAGTCAGAGCTATTGGCAAACGTCAATGGTGTTATGAATGCGGTGATGGTAGATGGCGATGCTGTTGGACGTACGCTTTACTATGGCGCAGGCGCAGGCGCAGAGCCTACCGCTTCAGCAGTTGTGGCGGATGTTGTTGATGTGGTTCGTACCTTGACGGCTGATCGTGATAACCGAGTGCCTCATTTAGCATTTCAGCCGACAGCGCTTTCCGATCAGCCTATTTTACCTATGACTGAAACCGAAACGGGCTTTTATCTGCGTTTACAAGCAGCAGAAAAACCGGGTGTTTTGGCCAGCATCACTAAAATTCTGGGTGATAATGGCATTAATATCGAAGCTATCGTTCAGAAAGAGACTTCAGAAGAGCAAGTGCCTGTTATTCTGCTAACTCAGCGAGTTAAAGAGCAGAAGATGAACGAAGCTATCGAAGCGATTGAAGCCTTGGATGATATTATCGGTCAGGTCACGCGCATTCGTGTAGAGCACCTAAAAGGTTAAGTTGGAGCAGAGGAACGTACGATGAAATATATTTCTACACGTGGACAAGCACCAGCCCTGAATTTTGAAGAGGTGTTACTGGCAGGTCTTGCGAGTGATGGTGGCTTGTATGTGCCTGAGCAGTTGCCTGTCTTTACTCAGGAGGAGATTGCAAGCTGGGCTGGGCTCTCCTACGCGGAGCTTGCGTTTAAAATTATATCCCCTTTTGTCAATGACTGTATCAGTGATGCCGATCTGAAGGTGATGATTGATGAAACCTACGCAGGCTTCAATCATTCTGCTGTTGCACCATTAAAAGAGCTAGGCACTAACGAATGGGTTTTGGAATTGTTCCATGGCCCGACGTTAGCGTTTAAAGACTTTGCGCTTCAGTTATTGGGTCGACTGATGGATCACGTTTTAGAAAAGCGTGGTGAACACCTTGTTATTATGGGGGCAACGTCCGGTGATACTGGATCGGCGGCGATCGAAGGATGCCGTCACTCTAAGCATGTAGATATCTTTATTCTGCATCCGCATAATCGAGTATCTGAAGTCCAGCGCCGTCAAATGACAACTATTCTTGCGGATAATGTATTTAATATTTCGCTGGAAGGTAACTTTGATGATTGCCAGGAGATGGTTAAAGCAAGCTTCGCCGATCAGGGATTCTTAAAAGGGATGAAGCTGGGGGCTGTGAATTCGATCAACTGGGCGCGCATTATGGCTCAGATTGTTTATTACTTCTCAGCTTCTCTAGCCGTGGGCGGGCCTCACCGGCCTGTGGCTTTTTCAGTACCTACGGGTAACTTTGGTGATATTTTTGCCGGTTATCTGGCCAAGCAGATGGGTTTACCTATCTCTCAGCTAGTAGTTGCTACCAATCGTAATGACATTCTGCATCGTGCTATTGCTGGTAATGATATGTCTAAGAGCCAGCTTGTACATACATTATCCCCATCGATGGATATTATGGTCTCGTCAAACTTTGAGCGTATGCTGTTTGATATTTATGACCGTGATGGTGCAGCGATTAGCGATTTGATGAATCGTTTCCGTACCGAATCAGTGAGCCTTGATCCTGCTCGTTGGGAGAAAGTACGTGAGCTGTTTGATAGTTTTGCGGTTGATGACGATGCGACTTGCCAAACCATTGCTGACGTTCATGCTGAAACGGGCTATTTACTGGATCCACACACGGCTATCGGCGTCAAAGCTGCGCGTGAGTGTATTCGCGATAAAGCGGTTCCTATGATCACGCTGGCTACGGCGCATCCTGTTAAGTTCCCTGATGCAGTTATCAAAGCGGAACTCACAGCACCTGCGCTACCTGCTCATCTTACTGATCTGTTTGAGCGTGAAGAGCGCTTAACGGTTCTGGAAAATGATCTATCTACTGTACAAAAATTTATTTCAGAGCATGTTCATCCTGAGTAACCATTACAGTGTAGAATAAAGGCCCGTTTGACGGGTCTTTTTTTTGGCTTATGCTAACTAACTTCTAAAGGAGATCGCGTGAAACACGTATCGATACATCGTCGAAAAATACCGGCAAGCGATCTTCCTATTTTTAGTGAAGTGCCTAGTGCGCTGGCCAAAATTTATGCTTCTCGTGGCATTCAGAGTAAGCATGAACTTGGAAGGCATCTGAAAGAGCTGTTGCCTGATACAGCGATGAAAGGTATGCCCGAAGCGGTACAACGGCTTTCTATGGCAGTGAAACAAAATCAGTCGATACTCATTGTCGGTGATTTTGATTGTGATGGTGCGACCAGTACAGCAGTGGCTATGCTTGGCTTGAAAATGATGGGGGCTACCCGGGTCGATTATCTGGTGCCTAACCGCTTTGAATATGGCTATGGCCTTAGCCCAGAAATCGTCGAAGTCGCACATACTCAATCTCCACAGCTGTTAATTACCGTTGATAATGGTATTTCCAGTGTTGAAGGTGTCGCCAGAGCAAATCAATTGGGTATGGATGTCATTGTTACCGACCACCACTTGGCAGGCGGCCAACTTCCCGATGCGGTTGCGATTGTTAACCCTAATCAGCCTGGCTGCGATTTTTTCGCAAAATCGACATGCGGTGTCGGTGTGATTTTTTATGTGTTGATTGCTTTAAGACGATCTTTAATCGCTGATGATTGGTTCGCTAAGCAGGGTATGCAGCAGCCTAATTTGGCTAGTTTGCTGGACTTAGTGGCGCTGGGCACAGTCGCTGACGTAGTTGCGCTGGAGCACAATAACCGTACCTTGGTATATCAAGGATTACAGCGTATCCGGGCAGGGAAGGCGAGGCCTGGATTACTGGCACTGATTGATATATCAGGGCGGCGTAAAGAGCGTTTAGTAGCCAGTGATTTAGGGTTTGCGTTGGCTCCTAGACTCAATGCCGCGGGACGTTTAGAGGATATGTCGATCGGCATCGAATGTCTGTTGTCAGATGATGAAGACTACGCGCGCGAGTTAGCACAAACTCTCGATCAGCTTAATTTAGAACGGCGGGGTATCGAGCAGGAGATGCAACAGCAAGCATTAAGCTTGCTGGATCAGATACAGCTGGATCAAACATCTTTACCCTTTGGGTTATGTTTATATGATGCGAGTTGGCATCAAGGTGTTGTTGGTATACTAGCTTCCAGAATCAAGGAAAAAACCCACCGGCCGGTAATCGCGTTTGCACCAGGTGACGTTGGGGAGATTAAAGGTTCAGCGCGTTCGATCCCTGGATTGCATATTCGTGACGCTTTAGATCAGATCGCAACCTATCACCCCGGTCTGATAACCAAGTTTGGTGGCCATGCTATGGCGGCCGGTTTAACATTAGCCGCTGATCACTTTGACCTGTTTTGTAAAGCTTTTGATCAGGTGGTAAGGCAACAGTTATCCGACGAGGATCTTGATCAACGATTGGAAACGGATGGTTCTTTGCTACCTGAAGAACTGTCGATATCATTAGCGGAGCATATCCGCGAGGCGGGGCCATGGGGACATCATTTTCCTGAACCGCTTTTTGATGGGGACTTTCGGATTTTGCAACAGCGCTTAGTGGGGAAAAAGCACCTTAAGCTTGTTTTAATGGACCCGGCGAGCGGCGTGCACCTAGATGCTATACAGTTTAATACAGACTTATCTGCATGGCCAAATGAGGCCTGTAAATCGGTAAGAGTTGTCTATAAATTAGATGTGAATGAGTTTAGAGGTCAGCGAACGGTACAGTTACTGATCGAATATATAGAACCACAAAACGGATACTAAAAAGAGATACAACCGGATGAACGATTTTACTTTAGAAGAATTGGCTGCCCTACTAGCTGTGTTTCAACGAGCTGGCGAGTGTGAGGGTGCTCTGGAGCAGAGTTTGTTGGGGCGCTTACAGCAGGCGCATGATGAACGTTTGGAGCTTGAAAGCATGGACTTTGATGATTGTCTAGGTGGTGCTTGTAAGTTGTGAACCGTGAAGATACCCCCTATTTTATTGGGGCTCATGTCAGTGCGAGTGGTGGGGTGGAAAATGCGCCGCTTAATGCGCATAAACTAAACGCGAACGCCTTTGCGCTATTCACGAAAAATCAGCGTCGATGGGAAGCTAAGCCATTAACCGATAAGAGTATTCACCTCTTTAAGGAGCGCTGTGAGTTATTAGGCTTTTCGCCTGAACAAATACTGCCGCACGATAGTTACTTAATAAACTTAGGTCATCCTGATGCGGTCGCATTAGAGAAATCACGCCATGCCTTTATCGATGAAATGCAGCGCTGTAGCCAGTTAGGCCTATGCTATCTTAATTTCCACCCGGGCAGTCATTTGCGTGAGATTTCCGAGGGGGAGTCGCTTCAGCGTGTCGCCAACTCAATCAATATGGCACTAGATGTAACGCAAGGCGTTAAAGCAGTTATAGAAACGACAGCTGGCCAGGGAAGTAATCTCGGCTATTCATTTGAGCAAATTGCCGAGATAATCGAATCTGTTGAAGATAAAAGCCGTATAGGCGTATGTATTGATACTTGCCATATTTTTGCAGCAGGTTATCCATTGCAAACGTTCGATTTATGTCAGGCAACGTTTGATGAGTTTGAAAAAACCGTTGGATTTAATTTCTTGTCTGGCATGCATCTAAACGACTCTAAAGTTGCCCTAGGGGCCAGAGTGGATCGTCATCACAGTCTTGGACAGGGCGAAATCGGTCTTGACGTATTTCGCTTTATTATGAAAGACGCCCGATTTAGAGGTATACCGCTTATATTAGAAACGATAGATGACACGCTATGGGCCGATGAAATTCAACTTTTGCGTCAATTCTCGGTGCAATAGTAAAGCTCTTACAGAAAACGGTCTATACTTCAGAGAATCAGAGCAAAAAGTGATCACTATCTATGCGCTTGCCAAAATGGACTCGGCCGTTAGTTTGCTTATTTTTCTTTTCCGCGCTTTCCCAGGAGGGGATTGCTGTGGATGTCAGTTATGGTCGAACTATTCTAGTAATTAACTCCTATCATCAGGGGTTTCCTTGGTCTGATGGCATTTTGAAAGGCGTTGATCAACGTTTTATGGAGTTAGGGATTCCAGTAGACCTGCAAATTGAGTATTTGGATACCAAACGTTTCTCGCCAGAGAAGATGTTCCCGTTAGTCGCTAATGTGCTAAAGGAAAAGGAGATCCAGCATGTCGATGCGATATTGGCAACTGACAATAATGCCCTTTCCTTTGCTATAAAGTATCGAAGCGCTTTGTTTGGAAATATTCCATTGGTGTTTGTTGGTGTTAATAACTTTTCCCCCGAAATAATAGAAGGAGAGCCGTCTGTAACGGGTATTGCTGAGGTTACGGATCCCGTAGCAAACTTCAAACTAATAAAGCACTTGCATCCTGGTATGGAAACGCTTCTATTAGTCAGTGATGCTACCCCTTCTGGAATGGCAGAGCAGCAGCGTTTTGCTCAACATGCCGAGCAATATGCCCAAGACTTCGTAGTAGAGGCCTATTCCAGTTGGACAATCTCCGAGCTAAAAGCCAAGCTTGCGAAGCTTACCGATGATACGATCGTATTTCGCCTCCCGCTGCATAAGGATAAAGAAGGGCTAACGATGACCCTTCAAGAAAGTGTAGGTATTTTATTAGAAAATAGTCCCGTACCGGTTTATTCCGCGTGGGATACAGCTATTGCTCAAGGAGCCGTCGGTGGATTTGTGGCGACCTCTACTTTGCAAGGCAAGTTCGCAGCCGATTATTTAATTGAAATTCTCAAAGGCCGCCCAATTTCTGAGTTACCCGTGATGACTCAAAGCCCTTCTGAGCCAGTATTTAACGGCCGTTCAATGGAAAAATATGGTTTAGATCCCAAAGCGCTTCCCAGTAATGCTGTTATCCTTAATCCAGTCAAGAAGCCTCACTACAGTGACTACCTCCTTGTCATTCTTGGCCTTCTACTATTTTCACTGCTGTGGTTTGTATATCTGTGGCGACTGAATCAGCGGAGGTTGGGTAATTTGTCGGATCAATTTAGCCATGTGGTAGATGAAAGCACCCTCTTGACTACCTTAATGGATTCCAACTCCGACCATATTTATGCAAAGGCGCTTGACGGTAAATACCTTGCTTGTAATCAATCTTTCGCTGATTTTATCGGCGCTCCCAAGGAGGACGTAGTCGGTTGTATGGCAGACAGCTTCTTTCCAACGGAACTTGTGGAAGTGATTGATGAGCAAGATAAGTGGGTTTTCAGCAAGGGGGAAGAAATTACCCGAGAGTCTTGGGTTAAAGGCGCTAAAGACCGGATGGCTTTGATTGAATGTATTAAAACACCTCTCAGGAATAATAGTGGTCGGCTTATTGGTTTGTTAGCGGTCAATCGGGATATTACTCGGCGTTATTACGAAAATGAACAGTTACGCCAAAATAGTAAAGTATTGGATATGCTAATTCGAGGGGTGCCTCTCACACCCATATTAGAGGAGATTGCTGCAGGTTTGGAGAAGGTGTATCCCGATTGTTTGTGCTCAATTTTATTGATGGATAAAGAACGGCAGCATTTGGTACACGGGGCTGCTCCGAGCTTACCCGATTTTTATATTGACGCGATCAACGGTGTAGAAATTGGTGACGGAGTCGGGTCATGTGGCACTGCGGCTTGGAAAAAAGAGCTGGTGATCGTTGAAGATATCGATACCCACCCTTATTGGAAAGATTACAAAAGCTTAGCCAAACAGGCGGGGCTCGCATCCTGTTGGTCTCAGCCCGTCATAGGGACGGGGAACGATATTTTAGGAACTTTTGCCTTCTACCAGCGAAAACCATCGTCTCCAACCTGTGAGCATTTGGCGATGATCGAGCAATCTGCACGTTTAGTCAGTTTAGCTCTGGAGCGTAAGCAAGTAGAGGAGGAGCTGAACAAGCTGTCACGTGCTGTCGAGCAAAGCCCAACCATGGTTATTATTACGGATGCTGCGGGGATTATTGAGTACGTTAATGAAGAGTTTTCTGATGTTACCGGGTACCAGCTTAGTGAAGTGAGGGGGTTGACCCCAGCTATCCTAAATGCAGGCGAAACAGAGGGTGCTTTTTATAAGGACATGTGGGAAACCATTAAGTCCGGGCATGATTGGCATGGGGAGATGCGTAATAAAACTAAGTCTGGGCAGATCTATTGGTCGATGCTATCCATCTCCCCGATCTTAAATGAACAGGGAGAGATCACTCACTTTATTGGTGTGAGCGAAGATATCTCCTCTCAGAAAAAGACGCAGGAGCAGATCGAACAGCTAGCTTTTTATGATCCGTTAACCCGATTGGGTAATCGCCGCCTGTTTAGAGAGCAACTGGAATTTGAGCTTAAAAAAGCAAAACGCAATGACTCTATCTTTGCACTCTTCTATTTAGATTTAGATAACTTCAAACAGGTTAATGATACTTTGGGGCATGATGTAGGAGATCGGTTGCTACAGGCGCTAGCTGATCGTATCAGGCAAACGTTAAGGCATTCAGACTTGATAGCGCGTCTAGGTGGAGATGAATTTATTGCGTTGCTTCCTGATGTCAGCGGGCCAAAAGAAGCCGGCGTGGTTGCCGAAAAATTATTAGCTGCTATTTGCCAGCCTCTGCAATTAGGAGGCAGTGAGATTGAGGCAACAGTGAGTCTTGGTGTGACAATGGCCCCTACTGATGGAGAAGATTGGCCTGTATTGATGAAAAATGCAGACCTTGCTATGTATCGTGCTAAGCGAAAAGGTCGAAACAACTACCAGTTCTTTACGCGGGAAATGAACGAAGAAGTACTAAACCGCGTTAACATGGAGCACCAGCTACGAAATGCATTAGAGCGTCAGGAGTTCTGTCTACATTATCAGCCGCAATGGACCATCATGAGCGAGTTGCAGCCAGTGTGTTTGGAAGCATTGATTCGTTGGAATCACCCTGAGCGAGGGCGCGTGTCCCCCGCAGAGTTTATTCCTATTGCAGAGGATTTAGGATTAATTGTCGAGCTAGGTGAGTGGGTATTAAATCAAGCCTGTCTGCAAGGTAAACAGCTTATTGATTCAGGATATCACATCAGGATTGCCGTTAATCTGTCTATGCGTCAGTTCTTTGACCCAGAGCTACTTAATAAAATATCAGCGGCCTTGGCTAAGCACCAATTCCCAGCAAGCTTATTGGAGCTGGAGATAACTGAGTCGATGATTATGGAAGATGTGGAAACGGTTATCGAGACGCTTCAGGAGCTCAAAAAGCTCGGTGTATCTTTAGCTATCGATGATTTTGGAACGGGATACTCTTCGCTTAGTTACTTAAAACGTCTTCCTTTTGACCATCTAAAAGTAGATGCATCATTTGTGCGCGATATACCACATGATAAGAATGATATGGAGATAACCGCTGCTGTGATTGCGATGGCGCATAAGCTGGGACTGAAGGTTGTTGCAGAGGGAATTGAAACCCATGATCAGTTAGCCTTCTTGAGAGAAAACAGTTGTGAGATGGGGCAAGGGTTCTTATTGGCTAAGCCTGCCAGCATGGAAGATATTATGCGTTTAATCGATGTGGAGTTTGAATACCATATCGACTAGCGTCATAAAAGTGTCATTGTAAGCTCGTAACCTGTATGTAAGATACTCCTTTGCTACGGTTGTGCGTGATTATGCAGTCATCACTTTATAAGTCATCCTTTTCTGAAGATATAGACGCTTTGTATCGTATCTTAGACGATGCTGCCATAACGCCACACTTTCAACCGATTTACGACCTCTTATCTGGTGATGTGGTTGGTCATGAAGCGCTGTCCAGGGGGCCGCAAGGCAGCCCGTTGGAAATGCCTGACAAGCTCTTTAGTACAGCGATCAACTGTGGGAAATTACATGAGTTGGAACTACTCTGTCGTGAAAAATCACTACGGCGCTTTTCTGAACTAGGTCTTTCAGGAAAGCTCTTCCTGAATATTAGCGCTTCATTACTGAGTTCTCCTGACCACCAAAAAGGAATGACGTTGTCATTGCTGGAAAGACTGAATATTTCGCGTGACAGGATCGTGATTGAGCTTTCAGAACAGCATCCTTATGACCATTTCGGACTATCTAGAGCTTCGGTCGAATACTATAGACGAATGGGGTTCAACATTGCTATTGATGATTTGGGCGTTGGGTATTCAGGTTTGAGAATGTGGTCTGAGTTACAGCCTGAATATGTCAAAATTGACAAGCATTTTGTTCAAGGCGTAGATAAGGATACCGTTAAACGTGAATTTATTCGCTCGATTATCACCATTGCGCAGAGTTTACGTTGCGAGGTCATTGCTGAAGGGATTGAAACGCCTTGCGAACTGGAGAGCTTGCTAGATTTAGGTATTACTCGTGGCCAAGGTTTTTTGCTGGGACGTCCGGTAATCGAACCTAGCTGTAAGCAGAGTAAGTTTTTGACTAATTCCTCTCGTCGCTTTGAGTTACGACACGCCGTTGATGAGCGAGATCGAGTGAGCTCTTTGGCAAAAGAGGTGCCTTCCGTTAGTAAAGATACTGATCTTGGGACTGTGGGACAATTATTTAAGAGTAACCCAGTACTGCAAGCGGTGCCGGTGTTGTCGAATGCTACGCCGGTGGGGGTTGTGCGGCGTAGTGATCTCATGGAGCTTTTCTCGACACAATATGGTCGTGCTTTATATGAGCATAAACAGGTTACCCGATTATTGAAGGATGATGTATTGATTGTCGAAGGTTATGTTAGTCTGTCAAAAGTTTCCTACCAACTAACCAACCAGGATAACAACAACCTGAACAACGAAATTATCGTCGTAGAGGATGGGTGTTATGTGGGTATGGGGAGTTTAAGGGATCTACTTAAACGCATTACGGATCTTAAAATACAGAACGCCACATACTCGAATCCGCTTTCGCTCCTGCCCGGCAGTGTACCGATTAATAGGGAGCTTGACCGGCGGTTGAACAGTGCTTTGGATTTCTATTTAGCTTACTTTGACCTAAATAATTTCAAGCCCTTCAATGATCATTACGGCTATGCTCGAGGTGACTTGGTTATTCAGTTGTTGAGTCAGATCATTAAGCGGGAAGCAAGTAATTCTGCCAATTTTATAGGGCATATTGGTGGAGATGATTTTGTTGTTATTTTCGGATCAGATAATTGGCAAGTTGTTTGTCAAAAAATCCTAGACCAGTTTGCGCAGCAAGTGAAAGACCTCTACTCTCCAAAAGCAATACAAGAAGGTGGTCTGTGGGTGAAAGGCCGAACTCAGGAGGTTTCTTTCTACGAGACTCTGAGTCTGGCGATTGGTGTTGTTCATCCCGACCCATATGCCTGTGAGAGTTACCACGAAGTCGCAGAATTAGCAGCGCAGGCTAAGAAAGAAGCAAAAGAGATTGTGGGAAATGCGATATTCTTATCTCGGCGTAGAAAAATGCGCTCAGAGTCTGCCCGTAAAGAGGGTAACCACTAGCCTCGTCTCTCCAGTGTTTTTATTGCCTGGTCTGTTGTAAAAAATATGTGCCCATCACCTAGTTGTTCTCGAAAACGAACCTTGTTCAGTTGATCCATAATAGGCCCCTTGACATCGGATAGATGTAAAGTAACCCCTTCATTTTGAAGGTGGTGAGCCATGTTCTCCAGTGTTTCCAAAGCGCTGGCATCAATGAAATTGATAGCAGCACAAATTAAAACAACATCCTTTATTTCATGTTGCTGACTCACATGGCGAAGCACAAAGGATTCAACGTAACGGGTATTAGCAAAGTATAGGCTTTCATCAATACGGATAGCTAAGATGCTTTTGCAGGTTTGCACATCATGGCGCTCTTTATTCCTAAAATGCTCTGAGTCACCGACCCGCCCCACGATAGCAATATGGGGTTGGCTAGTGCGATATAAAAGGATGGTGATTGATAGAAGAATACCGCTGAGAATACCGATTTCTACGCCGAACACCACAACGGCAGTGAACGTTAAGAGCAAAGTTAAGGCATCACCTTGGTTAAATCGCCAAGAGTGACGAAAGCTACCCAAGTCTATCAGAGGAAGTACGGCCATGATAATGATAGCGGCCAAAGTCGATTTAGGTAGGTAATAAAACAGTGGAGTGAAAAATAGTAAGAATATCGCGACCAGCAGCGCTGATATGAGTGATGCAATGGTTGTTTTAGCGCCGGCACTGAAGTTAACCATAGAGCGCCCAAACCCGCCAGCAACAGGATAAGTTCCACTGAATGCGGCCCCTAAGTTGGCCATACCTAAGGCAACTAGCTCTTTGTTAGGGTCGATGCGCTCACGACGTCTGCTGGCCAGTGCGGTGCCGACTGATACACTTTCGATGTAACCGATTAAGGCGATAAGAAAGGCAGGTACAAACAGGCTTTCCCATAGGGAAAAATTAATGACACCCAGAGATAAATCAGGTAACCCTTGCGGTATGAAGCCGACTTTATTGACGCCAGAGGATTCTCCTACACCAAACGTGAATAAAGATCCGAAGAGAACAGCAAACATTGGGCCTGACTTGCATAGCGCTTCTTGTAACCAAGATGGTGTGTAAATAGCCTTCAAAAAGTGACAAAGCGGCCCTTTCGATAACCATAATATCAATAGAGATAACCCTCCAATGAGTAGTGTCCAAGGGTTTATCTCAGGCAAATGGCGCATAAGTTGGATAAGGGTGTTACTGACGTAAGCTTCTCGTGGGAACTCAATTCCCAAAAGATGTTTGAATTGTGTGATGGCAATTATGAGTGCGGCAGCGCTGGTAAATCCAGAGATGACGGAATGGCTAATGAAATTAACGATGCTGCCTAAATTGAGCAACCGAAGCCCTAGTAATATCAGCCCAACAAGCATAGAAAGGTTGATCGCTGCATTGATATAAGCTTCAGGACCGCTGAATGCAATTTCACTTAAGGCGGAGTTGACCATGAGAGAGGCGATAGCAACAGGACCAACCGCTAAGGTACGACTACTACCTAATAAAGCATAGAGAGCTAGGGGTAAAATGCTGGCATAAAGACCATACTGGGGCGGTAAGCCTGCGAGCAGGGCATAGGCCATCCCCTGTGGGATCAGTAAAATGGCAACAATAATGCCGGCTATCAAGTCATCAGCAAAGGTTTGGCGTTGGTAAGTGGCTATCCACTTAGTTAAAGGTAGGTAGCGAATTAACTGTTGGGCAAAGGTTTTAGCAGATAACACAAAATGCTCGGCCATTTGGTTTTAGAATAACTTTATATCTAAAGATTATAAATAATAGCATAAGCTACAAAGTGCACATGCTATATTTTTCCTTTCTATAGGGAGGTTCACAATGAAAAACAGTTGGGATCCTGAGTTTGGAAGCGATGATTTTACGATTCAAGAAGATGCGGTTATTTGTCAGAGTTTCTATCAACTGAGAGAAGTCGTTATTGCCCATCAGCGCTTTGAAGGTGGTCAAGTTCAGATAAAGCGAGACCTTTTTTGGCGGCCTGATGCGGTGTGTGTACTCCTATACGACCCAGTTCAGGATCAAGTGGTGCTGATAGAGCAGTTCCGCATAGGCACAATCGACCATCCGCGTAGTCCTTGGTTGCTAGAGTTGGTAGCTGGATTGGTAGAGCCTGAAGAGTCTATAGAAGACGTCGCTAGACGTGAGGCGATAGAGGAAGCGGGGGCTGATGTGCTGCATCTAGAGCATATATCGCGCTTCACACCAAGCCCAGGTGGTGTTCGGGAATATATTGATCTTTTTTGCGGTTGTGTCGATGCTCGCCACATCGGTGGGGTTCACGGTTTGGAAGAGGAAGGAGAGGATATAAAAGTACACCTTTTCCCCTCTGAGGTTGCCTTTGCTATGCTGAAGACTGGAGATATCGATAATGCGGCAGCGATCATTGCACTACAGTGGTTGCAATTAAACCGCCATAGGCTGCAAAACGAATGGAGTATTGGAGCGGAATGAAGCGTAAATATGTGCCTGATTTGACGAAGCAGATGGCCGTTTGTGAAGCCAACTATGCACGTCTAAATAAGTTGATGCCCGACCTTGAGGGTTGTGATCGACGTGAATTCCAAATTGAATGGGGTGAGAGTCATCAGGCACACATACGTATTGAAGTAGAGGAACGTTTCACCTACACAACAACTTTACAGATATCCCAGAACCTAAAAGGTGCTTCTGATTGGCTGGACTCTCCAGCATTGGTTGTGCGGTTGTACCATGATGCCGCCATGGCTGAAGTGATATGTATGAAGCGCAGGCGCCAGCTCTCAGGGGTGTACCCTTATCCCAAC